>Ga0070729_10000867_pt1 | contig 55055 bp, 45 predicted proteins | sample tdDd472_FD_66725 | JGI IMG/M metagenome (GOLD analysis project Ga0070729, IMG submission 66725) | Marine sediment microbial communities from the Atlantic coast under amendment with organic carbon and nitrate - tdDd47.2 | ecosystem: Environmental > Aquatic > Marine > Coastal > Sediment | place... | reverse complement strand
CAGACAAATCTTCTTGCTCTTAATGCGGCAATAGAAGCAGCCCGTGCCGGGGAACATGGAAAGGGTTTTGCTGTTGTTGCTTCTGAAGTACGGAAGCTGGCTGAAAGAAGTCAAAATGCGGCGGGAGAGATCAGTGAACTGTCATCGGAAACAGCAACTTCAGCTATTCTCGCAGGAGAAATGCTGGACCAGCTTGTCCCGGATATTCAGAAAACAGCAGATTTAATCCAGGAGATCAGTGCTTCTTCAACTGAACAGCAACAGGGGGTTGAACAGATCAATAACGCCATTATACAGCTCGATGGTGTCATTCAGTCCAATGCTTCATCATCAGAAGAGATGGCAGCGACATCAGAAACATTGGCAACTCAGGCAGATCAGCTCAAAGATTTAATTGATTTTTTCAAGGTAGAATAATTGGTATATTCCTTACATGTTGTTTAACAACTGATGTGCATCAGATGCAGTAACTAATGCTACTTCATGGTCTATCAATATTTTGAGAAGTGCCGGGTTTAACACCCAACTCTTTGATCCAGTAAGCATAGTTTTGTGATCCCTCGTTCTACGGCAACACCGATAAACTTAGCCAACCATTCTTCTGTATATGGACCTTTTCAAGGTGAACATGCATATCAGACATATCAATTCCACCCATCCTCATCAATCTGAATCTTTTGCTCTTGTAGAGCCTGAATCAATTTCATACCTGAGAAAATTTGAGAAATTCTATCAGGAGAAAGTTTTCCGATATATTCACCTAACGCAACTTTTTTTATCACTGATATTTGGGATATGTCAATTATACTTTTTTTAGGTAAATTAGCTTCGTTGAGATTCAACATAACATTTCCTGGCCAAGATACTTTTTTCATGTTTGAAGTAATTCCGCAAACCACTATCGTATCTATTCTACTTTGATTTATTATTGTATCCTGGATTACTACTTGTGGATGAGGAATAGGATTTAATTCTCCATCTATTACCATTGAGTACCAGTATACTTCTCCCTGTTCGATTCTCATTGCTCTTGCTCGACGGCTTCCATTTCCCACACAGTACCTTTCGGGTCAGGGCAATGAAATTTGAATTTTGTTCGATCGTGAGAGTTCCAAGAGGGAAATCCTAAGGAAGAGCGCCATGTATAAAGATCACAAACATGAAGTAAGGCACTGCAAACACTAGTCGGTTTTGAATAGGGATTCTTAAAAATAAAAATATCACCGACTTCGTGCTTGCACTCTTCATGTTTTTCAACACATTTTATTTTCAGTTGAGGTAGATCTCTCCAGTATTCAAGATATTCATCGTGGTTTTTTATGTGAGAAAAATCTTCTTTTTTCATAAAGCCTCCAAAATCTGACAATTAGAGAAAGCGAATCTGAAATCCTCTTTTTGAATCGCCATCAAACCCGATCTTCTCATAAAACTTATGAGCTTCAATCCTTTTTGAACTACTTAGTAACATCACTTTATAACAGTTTTGCTCTTTCGCATAATCGACTGCTTTATCAATAATAGCTTTACCCAATCATTTTCTATAACAGCACCGGGAAGATCTTCAATTGTTGCGTTTTGAATCATTTAATCTCCTTAAGGCAGTTTAATGGTGCCCATCCGGGATTTTCCGGTGAAGTCTCTTTTATCCCCCACACCCAACCATTCAATTCTTGTTCAGATATCAATATTTCATCCATTAACAAATTATGTTCCCTTGCTGAATAATCTTCAGTTGAAGTTACATTTTTTTCAACAACATGAAGAATCTGTTTTGGAACCCATCCTTCTTTGTTTTTGCCTTTACAATAAATCCAATTTGGCCAATCTCCATCAGGATTTGATTCTTCAACAAACTCCAATATTTCACCCTTTCTTATATTGATAGGATTCACGGGAGCATCATTATATTCTTTAATAACCTTAAATTTCATTTAATCCTCAGACCGTTTTAAACAAACTTAATCTTTTTTTGAAGTATAACGGCAAAAGTAATAATATTGACATTAAAAAATACACCTTTATCTGTAGTTTTCATAATTATGGGGGATGCTCTACTCCGCAAGAGGGAGCCTTAAGTCATCGCTAGTTCACTGCTTCGTTGCAATCTCATGAGATGCATAGCTGCAAAAAAAATCTAGAAGATTTTGTAAGTCCAAAAACATATAATAAATAATCCTATCCAATCTTTCTCTTTGCATCATCCATTCTTTACATTAAAATAACGGGATAATTATTGAAATATAAGGAATTACAACCATGAAATATATCGGAGCCCATGTCAGCGCGGCAGGTGGTGTAGAAAACGCCCCTTTAAACGCATCAAAAATCGGAGCTACTGCTTTCGCCATGTTTACAAAAAATCAGAAACGATGGGAAGCGAAACCCCTGACTGAAGACAATATAAGAAATTTCAAAGAGAATATGGAAAAGGGTGGATTTACAGCCGATCAGGTTCTTCCCCATGATGGATATTTAATAAACCTCGGCCATCCAGAAGTGGAAAAGAGAGAGAAATCTCTCTCATCATTTATGGATGAGGTCAATAGAGTGGAACAATTGGGCTTGAAGTATCTCAATTTCCATCCAGGAAGTCATCTCAAACAGGTTTCTGTGGAAGAATGTCTGACCAATATTGCCGGTTCTCTCAATACTGCCATCAGTAATTCGAAAAGCTGCATAATGGTTATAGAAACTACTGCTGGACAGGGTAGTAATCTCGGATGGAGATTTGAAGAGATCGCCTCAATCATCGAACAGGTGGAAGACAAAGACCGAATAGCTGTGTGTATTGATACATGTCATATTTTTGCTGCAGGATACGATATGCGAACTGCTGAAGGATATGCACAGGTTATGGATGAATTTGACCGTATTATCGGATTGAAATATCTGAAAGCTTTTCACATTAATGATGCTAAATCGGAGTTTGAAAGCCGCGTAGACCGTCATAACAGCCTTGGTGAGGGAAATATCGGATGGGATACTTTCCGCTTTATAATGGAAGATTTCCGATTAGATGGAATCCCTATGGTACTCGAAACAGTTGATCCCGAAATATGGGATCAGGAGATTGCAAAACTTAAAGAGTTTGCAGAAACTGGTAATGGAAAAAAAAATTAACGACACAATTGCTCTCATTGAGAAAAATATAAAAAAAGTCAGGAAATGTGACTGGTATCGTCTCAACGGTACTTTGATCCGCCTTAAAAGACAGAAAAATGAAAAGAAACTTGAAAAAGATTACTTAGATTTACTTCAGAAAATAGATGTGTCTATTCGAACAAAAGAGACCCGTCGCAACAACAAACCGAGGCTCAATTATCCTGAATCTCTTCCCATAACAGCCAGAAGGAAAGAGATCGTCAAGGCCATTCGCGATAATCCTGTTATTATTTTATCAGGACAGACAGGAAGTGGTAAAACCACCCAGATTCCCAAGTTCTGTATTGAAGCGGGAAGGGGTGTCGACGGAAAAATAGCCTGTACCCAGCCCCGTAGAATCGCCGCCATGACTGTCGCTGCCAGGATTGCTGAAGAGATGGGAGAAGATCTGGGGAAATCTGTCGGTTATAAAATAAGATTTCAGGACAAGAGTTCTCAATCTGCTTTTTTGAAAGTCATGACTGACGGTATTCTGCTGGCTGAAACCCAGGGAGATCCATTTTTAAACGAATACGATACGATCATAATTGATGAAGCTCATGAGAGAAGTCTCAATATCGATTTTATATTGGGAATTATCAGAAATCTTCTGAAAAGAAGACGGGATCTGAAAGTCATCATCACATCTGCGACAATCGATACGGAGAAATTTTCTAAAGCCTTTGGCAATGCTCCCATAATTGAAGTCTCCGGAAGGACGTTTCCTGTAGAAACCAGATATAGAGAGGAAAAGGATATGGGCAGTAAAGAAGTGCCCAGAACCTATGGAGAAAGAGCCAGTGATGCCATGATGGAGATTGTAACTGAGAGTGATAAAGGTGATATTCTCGTTTTTATGCCTACAGAGCAGGATATCCGTGAAACTTGTGACATTATAAGAAAACGATATACGGGATTTGATGTCATGCCCTTATATGCCCGATTATCGGGTACAGAGCAGAAAGCTGTATTCAAACAATCTCAAGTCAGGAAAGTTGTGGTCAGTACCAATATTGCCGAGACTTCCATCACTATTCCCGGAATTCGCTATGTAATAGATTCCGGTGTGGCCAGGATTGCCCAGTACAGTCCATCAACGGGGACTTTTTCTCTCCCCGTTACAGAAATTTCCAGGAGTAGTGCCGACCAGAGGATGGGGCGCTGCGGTAGAATGGAAAATGGAATCTGTATCCGTTTGTACAGTGAAGAGGACTACCAGGGACGAACCTTGTATACACTTCCGGAAATTCTGAGGACAAACCTGACAGAGGTTATCCTGAGGATGACTTCTCTGGGAATCAAAGATATTGAAGGATTTCCCTTTATAGATAACCCTGCAAAAGCCTCAATAAATGATGGTTTTAAAACTTTATTTGAGTTGGGCGCTGTCTCAAAAGGTAATAAAAAAGGAAAGGGTACAGATTGGCGGCTTACGAAAACCGGTCGGATTATGGCCAGGTTACCTATCGATCCAAGAATTGCAAAAATGCTGATTCAGGGAGAGAAAGAAGGATGTCTTGAAGATGCTCTGATTATCGCTTCGGCTTTGACTATCAAAGATCCCCGAGAGAGACCAGTTGGAAAAGAGGAAACAGCAGATGGCAAACACAGCCAGTTCAAAGATCAGTTTTCCGATTACCTGTCCCTTTTGAATGTCTGGAAAGAATATCACAAGATCCTTAAGAAAGAATCCTCCGGAAAAGCCAGACGATTCTGTAAAGACAATTTCATCTCATATAAAAGAATGCGCGAATGGCGCGATATTCATCAGCAGATAAAAATGGTTCTTCAGGAGAATGATTTTAAAATCAGCAATGCCGTCAATTTTGATAGAATCAAAATTGATAAAACAGAAGAGTTCTCACCAAAATATGCCTCTATACATCGAGCTATTTTGAGTGGGCTTCTCTCTCATATCGCTCAGAAAAAAGATAAGAACTTTTACAAAGCCACTAAAAATAGAGAGGTGATGATTTTTCCAGGCTCAGCTGTATTCAATAACGGTGGCCAATGGATTATGGCTACGGAAATGGTTCATACTTCCAGATTGTTTGCACGAACTGTGGCTTTAATCGATGTAGAATGGATTGAGGATTTGGGAAAACATCTCTGTACAAGCACTTATATGGCTCCCCGATGGGAGATGAAAGCAGGCGATGTTCTGGCAACGGAACAGGTCCGGTTATATGGTTTTGTCGTCATACCTGGGCGTACAGTTTCATACAGCATGGTCAATCCCGGAGAAGCTACAGACATCTTTGTGCGAACAGCTCTTGTGGAAGAGGAGATCGATCGAGGGAAACACTTCGAGTTCATATCAGAGAATAAGAAGAAACTGGAAGATGCCAGAAATCTTGAAAACAAGGTTCGCCGACGGGATATTATCATCAGTGATGAAGAACTCTATCAGTTTTACAGATCAAAGCTCGATGGAGTTTCCAGTATAAGTTCTCTGGAAACCAGGATCCGCAAATTGGGAGATAAGGATCTGAAATTATCTGATGATGATGTTTATGTCACTCTCCCGACGGAAGAGGAACTGGCTCAATTTCCCGACTCCATCACTGTTGAAGGTGAAGAGTTTAAATTCGAATACAATTTTGAACCGGGCAGTAATAAAGATGGAGTCACCATTAAGGTACCCACGGGATCCAGTTCTGTAATTCCAGCCGACAAAGTTGACTGGATGATTCCCGGTCTGTATAAAGAGAAAATTACCGCTCTGGTAAAAGGGCTTCCCAAAGAACACAGAAAGAAGCTTGTACCCATCGGCAATACAGTAGATGAAATTGTTCGAGAGATGCCCCGGGAAGAGAAAAATCTGCCCAAAGCGATTAGTGAGTTTCTTTACAAGAGTTCCGGGATTTATATTCCGCCCACTGATTGGAATGAGGAAAGCCTCCCCGATCATCTGCGGATTAGAATCGCCATTACTGATCAGAAGGGCAAAGAACTGAAAGCCGGTAGAAAGAAGAATCTCCTTGTGACTGAACACTCGGAAAAAATAGGTGTTAAAGCTCTTTCCAAAGCCAGAAATGAGTGGGAAAAAACTGATATTCGCGAATGGGATTTCGGTGATCTGCCACGATGCCTTGAGTTGAAAGGCAAAGGACGTGTGTGGAAGGTCTATCCGGCGCTAACAGAGAAAGACGGCATTATATATATCCGATTATTTGAGAGCTCAAAAGAAGCGGATAGAGAGTATTCAGCTGGAATCACTGCACTGTACATGAAAGAGTTTTCAAAAGAACTGAAATCATTTAAAAAAGAACTGATTCTCCCTGTCGAGTTGAAAGTCGTGACCAATTCCTTTAGCGGCCCCGATCAATTTGAAAAGGATTTCTGGTTTTTTGTTATGAATAATATTTTCGGTGAGATACGAGTAACTGAAAGAGAATCCTTTATTCAGATAAGGAGAGAAAAAGGGAAGGATATCTTTCCATTTGCCGAAGAGTCTTTTAAAAGAGTAAAAAGTATACTTGAAGCTTATAAAAGATGCCGGCAAATAGTCAGTTCTCTCGAATACAAGAATAAGTTTGCCTCTGAATTAATGAAAGAGTGTCTCAATAATCTGGAAATGATCTGTCCCCCTGATTTTCTTCACAAATATTCCGACGAGAGGCTCTACGATTTACCCCGATTTCTGAAAGCTATTGAAATCCGTGCTGAAAGAGGTGTTCTGGATCCTCTGAAGGATCAGGACCGGATAGAAAAAATGGGTTCAGTACTCAGTCAGCAGAAAAAAATGCTCGATGAACTTCACGAGGGGATCTCTGCTGAAAAGAAAGAGGCTGTAGAGGAATTTTCCTGGCTGCTCGAAGAGTTCAAAGTCGCAGTATTCGCTCAACAACTGAAGACCAGGGTGAAAGTTTCAGAGAAAAGGCTGATTGACAGGATCCATGAGATTCGGGAGATGTTATAAACTATTCATAAATCTGGAAAAGAAATTCTCCAGATTTTTCTTATTAACACTATAATAAATCCTTTTATTTTTTCCCAGGGTCACATCGATAACATTGAATCTGTTAAACATTTTCATATGGTAACTTACAGTCGCTTTATTCAGACCCAGTTCATCAGCCAGTTCTTTCGAATAATAACTTCTCTCCGCCAGAAGTCTGAGCATTTTCAATCTGGTTTCATCAGCCAGGTTTTTGAAAAACTCCACGAGCTGTTTATCGAGGAATTCGGGATCAAATAGTTTTTCAAATTGATATGAGTAATAACAGTAAACTTTGTTCTCATCTTTGTGATAGGATAGTTTGCTGATGTTCATATAACCGAGGTAATACTCATAATCGATATCACTGCCTTCCATTCCATCGAATGACACTTTTACGATTTCACTAATAAACTTTTCACGGTCATTATCAAAAAGTTGCTGATGTTTGACTAATTTCTGTTTCAGGAAATTTTCGATCTGGTCTTCAATTTTTTCAAAATATTCGAAATAGAAACGATCCATGAAGTTTCTAATGCGATCCATTGTCTGTTCCGGGTATTTTTTTAATTCCCTGTAACTCTCAATAATGGTCTCTCCCTGGTCCATATTTTGAAGTTGTTCTTCAAAGGCTTCTATCTTCTCTTCTTCTGATCCGCCTACAACCTCCAGCTCACTGGCACTGAGTATAAAAAGCCTGATATATTCATCAGCAGACATTTTCAGCATTTCATCCCTGAATTCCCGGTAATTGATAAATTTGTTGGTTATCAGCGGGGATACAATAGCACTGGAAAATAATACAGTATCTTTGAAAAGAAGTTGAAGATCCGATCTCATAATTGAACTCAGATCGTTATAAGTTTTATCTATCAGTTCTTTTACAAAGGGATCTGGTTCAGAAAAATCTTTTTGTTTAATAAATTCAGTTTCGTAATTTGCCAGATTATAGAGAAAGGAGTGAAATTCTAACAGCATGTGATAGCGGATGCGTTTTTCTTTCATAATCAGGCCATTTCTTCAGAGATATTTTCTTTCTTCTCTTCAATTGAATTCAACATCTTTAGATTTCTGTTATTGATCATGGTTATAATGATAAAAACCACAGCCAATCCGCAAGTTGTGAGAATCATAAATGGAGAGAACTTATCTGCAAGAAATCCGAATATTATATAGGCCAGGGGAGTTATTGCACTGGCCAGGGTTCCTATTATGGAATGGATGCGACCGAGATATGCGGGATCAACAGAAGTCTGGAAGAATACCCCCATAGGTATATTTATAGCTGTTGCCGAGGCTACCATAATGAATCCGGAAAGGCCGATTACAACTAAAACTATAGCTCCTGAACCGAAGAAGCTATGCATGGAAATTCCCATGATAATGAAAGATAAACCCATCAAAAAGATTGTTCTAATCATATAACCGGAAGTGAGTTTACTGTTCTTCTTACCGACAAGGATGGCTCCTCCCAAAGCCCCCAGTGATATGGCGGACATAATAAATCCATATAATCCGTCTTCAATTTTCAAAATATTGACAAGGGCAAATGGTAGAACAACAGACATCGATGTAAGAAAGAAATTCAACAGAAGAGCATATTTGGAAATGCTTTTCAGTATCGATTCATTTTTGAAATAGGAAAAACCGCTTTTCATATCGGCGAAGAAAGATTTTTTTTCAGTTTCCACAGAAGGTTCTTTGTTGTATTTGAAATTGATAAAGAGCTCGGAAAATGCTGACAACAGGAATGATATTCCATTAATCAATAGAAAAAATGAAATGGGAACAAGTGCGTAAATCAGGCCGCCAATTAAGGGAGAAGCCAGATTGATTATGCTATCCAGAGACTGTCTCAAAGAGCCTAAACGCGTTAAGGTTTCCAGTTTGACAATATCCCTTTGAGCAGCCATAAAAGCAGTTTCCAGGAAAGTTGCTGATATAGCCAAAAGTACTGAAGTTCCATAAATAATTGATATGGTAAGCTCTCCATTGAGTGCATATATAAATAGAAACATCATTAATAAACCATTAAAAATATCTGAGCCCACAACCAGAATCTTTTTATTGAGTCTATCAGTCAGATTTCCTATAAATGGTCCCAGTATGACTCTTGGTAATATTCCAAACATGATTGTCATGGCAAATGTCTGGCCCGATCCGGTCAATTTTAAAACATATAAACCTATAGCGAATGTATAAATATAACTTCCCAGTTTAGATACAGACATCCCTGTAACAGCAAGAATTATATTCCCTTTTTCTCTTATTTCCATATTCCCCTTCTTTTGTAGGTATCAATCTATTTTTATATTTGATGATAACTAAACATAGCTCTATGTTTAGCTTGTGTCAAGTAAGAAATGAGTATATTTTATGTTTCATAAATATCAAACATAACTAATCCTCTGTTTGTAAAATTATTATTTAAACATTATCATTATAGATGTTGAATATCGTGAGATAATGTGTGAATATCGGCACTGAATTAATTATTATAGGATATAAAAATGCTACAAATAGGCAATTACAATAAATTAAAACTAAAAAAAATCGCAAAGACCTGTGCTTGGCTCGATGGTGACGGAAAAGATATACAGTTACCTAAAAAAGAATTGCCTGAGAGAGTTAAAGAGGGTGATGAACTCAGAGTCTTTGTATTTAATGATACTATAGATACTTTGAGAGCCACCACAATGGAACCCTCTGCAGTTGTCGACCAATTCGCTTATATGGTGGTTACTTCTAAAACGGATTTCGGTGCTTTCCTCGAATGGGGAATCAAAAAAGATCTCTTTCTTCCTGAGAGAAGACAGATCAAAGAAGTGAAAGTCGGAGAAAAAATACTTATCCGAGTTATTATGAACTTTGAAAAAGACGGTGTAATAGCCGATGCCGACTGGAAAAGATATATAAAGGATGACCATAGGGAACACCTGAAGGAAGGTGATAAAGTTTCACTTATTGCCATGGATACCACAAGTCTGGGGACAACGGTTCTTGTTAATAATAAATACCTGGGGCTGGTATATAAGTCTGAAGTGTACAAAATTCCCTTTATCGGCCAGAGAATGACAGGATATGTTTTAAAACTTCGCGAAGACGGAAAAATCGATATTTCTTTCAAAAGAAAGGGGTGGGATTCTGTAGTCGATTCTCATGATGTCGTTTTAAAGGCATTAAAGAAAGCCGGTGGATTCCTGCCGCTTCACGATAAGAGCGATCCCGATGAAATCCGAGACCTTCTCAATATCAGTAAAAAAATCTTCAAAAAATCAACTGGAAATCTATATAAAGCAGGCTTGATAAAAATTTCAGACAAGGGCATTGAGCTTATAAAGAAAAAAAACTGAATCTCGCTCATGTCAGGGATGAAAAATAATAGAGAGCTGCTCCAGCTGCATAATGAATGATGGACACACCGATTACAGATCTGGTCTTTTCAAAAAGGTAGCCTGTCAAAATGGCGTATAAGAATACCAGCATAAATACATAAATCCCGAATGCCGAATGGAGCATGGCAAAGATCCACGATGCTATAAATATGGCTGTGAATTTATTTTTTCTGCCTTCGCCGAATAATATTATGAAATATCCCTGGATATATCCTTTCATGACCATTTCCTGAGAAAGAACAAATAAGGGGTACACTATATCGGTGAATTTCAGTTTGAAGGTAAATGCAGAACTGGCTACACCATTATTGGCTGAGTATATTCTTAAAAAAATGACAATTGCCGCCAGTACAGATCCGATAGTCAGACCAAGAATTAAATTTAATTTCAGGTTTTTGTTATTTAATCCGTAGTGACTGAAATGGTAGGGTAATATAAATAGCCCTGTAATAAACACAAATACTGTATAGTAGTTAACCAGATCAGAGTAAGATTTTATTGTGATTATATCTTTTGTCACGAGAGATAGTGATATCTGGCTGATTGAAAGGGCTCCCAGAATTGATAATATTATAAAACCCGATTTCATAAATCTATTTTTATACAATAGTGCTTCGGTAATCTCTTCTTTAATATGTTTTTTCTGGTCAATTGTCTGCAATAGCCGATTTATCATTGATGTCCCCTTAAAAAAGGACTGAATCGATAGGATTCAGTCCTTATTGAATAATATTGTATATAAAATCAGGCTTTTCTTAATGCGTTAAGGGCAGATCCCGCCTTGTACCAGTGAATCTGTTCATCATTGTAAGTGTGACTGAGAACGACCGTATGAGAAGTTCCATCGACATGAAAAATTACAGCGGTAACATTTTTTCCGGGAGCAAAATCAGCGATATCCGACAGGGTTACTTTGTCATCTTCCAGTATTTTGTCGTAATCAGATGGATCGGCAAAAGTCAGCGCCAGAATTCCCTGTTTTTTCAGGTTTGTTTCATGTATCCTGGCAAAACTCTTAACGATAACTGCAGCACCACCCATAATTCTGGGGCTCATTGCAGCATGTTCTCTACTGCTTCCCTCACCATAGTTCTCATCTCCGACAATAATCCACGGTTTGCTGTTTTCTCTATACACAGCGGCAATTTCCGGGAATAAGACATTTTTATCGCCTGTAATCTGGTTATTTCCCGTTCCAGTTTCATCTGTAAAAAAGTTTACAGCTCCGGCGAGCATATTACCGGATATGTTTTCCAGATGCCCTCTGTACTTGAGCCATTTACCGGCAGGACTGATATGGTCAGTAGTACATTTTCCTTTTGCTTTGCATAACAGGAGCATATCACTCAATTCTTCAGCTTTGAAAGGAGTAAACGGAGTGAGCAACTGTAATCTTTCCGAATCATCTTTTACAATAACTTCAGTTGATTTTCCTTCGGGTAACTGAAATCCTACAGGATCCTCAACAAATCCTTTTGGAGGTAGTGCCGGCGCTTCTGGCGCTGTGAATCGGAATTCTTTTCCGTCCGGTGTTTTTATGGAATCTTTTGAGGGATTGAAATCGAGATTACCGGCAAAAGCGAGCATTGTGATTAATTCCGGTCCACCTATAAAGGATAATGTCGCTTTATTTCCGTCGTTTCTGGCTCGAAAGTTCCGGTTGAAACTATTGACAATAGTGTTTTTCACACCGTCTTTCGCGCCAAGTCTTTCCCACTGACCGATACAGGGACCGCAGGCATTGGCGAGAACTGTCCCACCGGCTTCTTTGAGAATATCGATTACTCCATCTCTTTTGGTTGTGAATTTAACAACACTCGAACCGGGAGATATATAAAATGGAACTTTCATTTTCAGTCCGGCCTTCACAGCCTGTTCAGCCAGGTTGGCGGATTTTGTCAGATCTTCATAAGAAGAGTTTGTACAGGAGCCAATTAAAGCTGCTGAAATTTCCAGAGGCCATTCTTCACGAAGAGCTTTTTCTCTGATTTCTGAAATCGTAACAGCTGCATCAGGAGTGTGGGGTCCTGTTAAATGAGGTTCCAGTTCCGACAGGTTGATTTCCACAATCTGATCGTAATATTTGGATGGTTCAGAATAGACTTCACTATCTGCCGACAGATTAGCTCTGTTTTCTCCGGCTAAGACAGCGAGATCTGCGCGACCAGTGGCTTTCAGATATTCTTCCATATTTGTATCGTAGGGGAAGATGGAACAGGTCGCACCCAGTTCGGCACCCATATTGGTTATGGTTGCTTTACCGGTACAGCTGATTGTATCACAGCCTTCACCGAAATATTCGATGACTCTGTTTGTTCCGCCTTTTACAGTTAAGGTTCCTATGAGATTGATGATGATGTCCTTGGGGGAACACCAGCTATTCAGCTTTCCTGTCAGCTTTACACCTGTAATCCCGGGATTTTTAACTTCCCATGGCAGTCCGGCCATTACATCGCAGGCGTCTGCACCACCGACTCCGCAGGCCGCCATGGATAATCCGCCGGCATTGGGAGTATGAGAATCCGTACCGATCATCATTCCGCCGGGAAAAGCATAATTTTCCAGAATGACCTGGTGGATTATCCCTGCTCCGGGTTTCCAGAAACCAATACCATAGCGGCTGGAAACAGAAGATAGGAAATCGTAAACTTCTTTATTTTCAATTACAGCTTTCTCCATGTCGGGAGTTTCACCATCGCGCCCGCGGATCAGGTGATCACAATGGGTCGTTGAAGGTACTGCAGCTTCGTCTCGTCCAGTAAGCATGAACTGAAGAAGTGCCATTTGAGCTGTTGCATCCTGCATAGCTACACGGTCCGGCTGAAGAAGAAGGAAACTTTTACCCCTTGTCAGGTCTTGATTCTCCGCATCTCTTAAATGACCGAAGAAGACTTTTTCAGCGAGAGTCAAAGGTCTGTTCAACCTCTTCCTGATTACTTTCAGATTTTCAGCCTGGGTGGAATAAGTTTTTTTCACCTGAGCCGCCGTCGTTTTCATTTCTGCCATAAAATCTCCTTGTCGCCTTTTTTTTATATAATTTTAATTGTACTATTAAATCCTGAGTATAATTTAACGGAGTACTATTAAATGCGAAACAAAAAAAAGAATTTTTTCTATTATATAAAAAAAATCTTCACCCCATTTGAGGTTATTCGGAAAATAATACTGAATTCTCTCTTCTGGGTTATATTTCTACTTCTTATTATTAGTCCATTTATTGGAGAAAATATCAAGCTTACAGGCCCGCAGAATACTCTGGTGATAAAAATCCATGGTTCTATTGTAGAAGAGTTGTCAGGTAGCGCTTTGTCACAGACCATTGGAAACTATAGCGGTGTAGATTTGAGTGAAACTCTATTGTGGGACCTTCTCGATTCAATACGAATTGCTGAAAATGATGATAAGATTAATTCCATACTTCTGGATTTCAGGGAAATGAGAGGGGCGGGATTAGCAGCCTTGACTGAAATCAGAAATGCCCTTGAACAATTCAAGTTGACAGGTAAAAAAGTAATAGCTTATTCAGATGCCTACAATCAGAATCTGTACTATCTGGCATCAGCGGCAGACAACATCTTTGTCGATCCCATGGGTGATTTTCTGATAACAGGTTTTTCAGTATACAATCAATATTATGGAGAGGGACTTGAACGGCTCGGTGTAGATGTTAATTATTTCCATGCTGGAAAGTATAAATCCTTTGGCGAAGTATATACGCGTTCATCCATGTCCGACGCAGCCCGTGAGGTGAATCTGCACTGGAGCGGTGATTTGTGGTCGGAATATGTCTCTACGGTCTCTTCATCGCGCAATTTATCAGAGTCTCAATTTAACAGGTTTATCGATGATTATGTTGATTTATTAATGGATTCTCAAGGCAGCTCTGTGCAGACGGCACTTGATGCCACCCTTGTTGATGGGCTCTATGAAAGAAGGGATCTCCGGACTCACATGATCGATCTGAGCGGGTATTCATTCGAGTACGATTCTTTTAATCAGATATATTTTGAAGATTATGTTCAGCTCAGAAAAAATGAAATGCCATCATTTCAAAAAGACAAAGTTGCCATCATTGCCGCAAGCGGTACAATTTACAATGGATATCAGGATCCAGGGAACATCGGCGGGGAAACTCTCGATGAGATGCTCGATACTGTTCTCCGGAATAATTCTTACAAAGCTCTCGTCTTAAGGATTGATAGTGGGGGAGGAAGTGCTTTTGCGTCGGAAATTATACGGAGAAAACTATCCAGACTCAGAGAATCGGGGCTTCCTGTTGTTATTTCAATGGGATCCGTTACCGCTTCCGGGGGCTACTGGATTGCAACAGAGTCTGATGAAATATGGGCGCATCCCACGACCATAACCGGATCTATAGGTGTTTTCTCTCTGATTACAACATTTGAAGATCCTCTGAAGGAATACCTTGGTATAAATGTCGATGGAGTCGGAACGACCTGGCTTGCGGGTTCGATGCGGAGTGATAGAGATATGAGTCCTGAAGTAGGAAAAATTTTCCAGAGTTCAGTTGATAATACATACACTCGTTTTTTGACACTCGTCGGCGATTCCAGAGAAAAATCTATTGAAGATGTACATAAAATCGCCCAGGGAAGAGTCTGGAGTGGAGAGCAGGCTTTGGAACTCGGGCTTGTGGATAAACTGGGAGGTTTGTCTGAAGCTGTACGATCTGCGGCTGCTCTGGCCGGGTTGGAAGATGAAGCCTATAGTGCCGAGTTGATTAAACAGGAAATCCCGATGGGGAATCAGATTCTCAGTACAATCATGAATGCATCTGTTTTTGAGAAATATTTTAAGGAATTGACTATATTTAAAGCATATTCTGAAAATCTTTTTCTGAGTAAATTGACAGATCTGAAAGAGTTGAATGATCCCTCCGGTGTTTATGCGCTTTCAACTTTGATGTTTGAGTAAATATGAGAAGAATATTAATCGTAATTATCTTTTTTTCCACAACCGCCCTGCTGACTGGCAATGATTCTAAAGGACCTCTTGTAGGGAAAAACTATTACGTCCCTTTTATCCCCTATTACTCTTTTCCCGGTTACGCAGCCGCTCCTGGTTCAAAGAGAAATCTCTCTATTTCAATATCTAATTATTTCATACAGGATATGGTTACAGAGTTTCACCAGATAGGTACCACTCTGGAGCAAGAGAGATTTATTGATTATGAAGGATATGTACTGGAACCGACTGTCTCATATAATTTTCTCGATAACCTGGAAGTCGGACTGACTGGAAGAATACATTTCTATTACGGTGGTTTCTGGGATCCCGTAATCGAGGGATTCCACTCTATATTCGGATTCCCCAACGGAGGCCGGAATCTCTATCCTGCCAACGACGTATTTATTAATATACAAACGACATCGGGAATAGACCTCTCTCTTACTGAACCTCTAGCTGCAATAGGAGATACTGATCTATTTGTCAAATGGTCTTTCCTTTCTCTGAATTTTATGGATGCGGCGTTTTTTTCAGCGTTTAAAATCCCCACTGGTTCAATGGAAAATATCAGTGGTTCCGGATATCCCGATCTTGGATTTTCTCTTTTGATGGATTTTTATCCTTTAAAATGGCTTACCATTTATCTTCAGAACGGCATTGTGATTCCCGGTCAGCTTTTTGTAAAAACACTATCAGCCCCAGAACCGATATACACATTGGTTTCAGCATTTGAATTTATTCTCTCGCCGAAAATTTCGTTAATTGCCCAGTTCCGGTTGAATACTTCCCCTATTAAGGAAGGAACAACAGTGCCTTTGAATATAAGCTATACAGTGAAATTGCATCAGCCTATGACCAATATTCTTGCCGGAGTTGTTTTTTATTTATCAGATTATAGATGTCAGGTATATTTTGAGGAAGATGCATTCACCAATAATGGTGCAGATCTGATCTTGAACCTGGCAGTGAGTAAAAGTTTTCATCTGTAATTTGTTGTTTATTCAGAAATATGTATTAGCGTATTATATATACACAGGAGATAAACCATGAAAAAAAGTATGCTGGCAGTATTGCTGATCCTGGCTTTAGTTTTAACAGGATGTGGTGCTTCTAAAGAAGATAACAAGCCATCTAGAACTTTTGTAACTATCGGAACCGGTGGTGTTACCGGTATTTATTATCCGACTGGTGGAGCTATCAGTAAAATAGTGAATAAGAAGTTTGAAGAATATAATCTTAAAGTAACTGTAGAATCTACAGGAGGATCTGTATTTAATGTAAATGCAATTATGGCTGGTGATCTGGAATTCGGTATTGTTCAGTCAGATAGACAGGCCCAGGCTTATAATGGAGAAGCAGAATGGGCAGAGACGGGAAAGCAGGACAAGTTGAGAGCTGTATTTTCAATCCATCCTGAATCGGTAACTATCCTTGCTGCTGAAGATGCAAATATAAACACTATAATGGATCTGGTTGGTAAAACAGTTAACATCGGCAATCCCGGATCCGGAAACAGAGGTAATGCAATTGATGCTTTTGAAAATGCCGGTATCAACTGGGAAACAGATCTCAAGATAGAAGAGCTTAAAGCTTCAGATGCGGCAAAAATGCTTCAGGAGAACAGGATTGATGCTTATTTCTATACTGTAGGTCATCCAAATGGATCTTTTAAGGAAGCAACTACGGGAAGACGAAAAGTAAAATTTATCCCTATAACAGGCATTGAAGGCTTGCTCGATAAATATTCTTATTATGCGAAATCAGAAATACCCGTTGAGTTTTACCCCAATGCTGCCAATACAGAAAATGTACCCACTTACGGTGTCAAAGCAACTCTATGTACTTCATCAGATGTTTCAGCCGATATTGTTTATGCAGTAACGAAAGAGGTATTTGAAAACTTTGAAGAGTTTAAAACACTTCATCCCGCATTCAGTGTTCTTACTAAAAAAAGTATGCTCGATGGACTTTCTGCTCCTCTGCACGAAGGCGCATTGAAGTACTTTGAGGAAGTCGGTCTCAAATAAGGATTTGCGGAATTGACAACAGACGAATCAGATATAAAAAAAACTCAACAGATAACTGAAGGGGGAAGTCGAATTGTTTCCGGTCCTTCTAAATGGCTGGTTCCCATATTGGCTGTGGCCTGGTCTGTGTTTCAGCTTTTAACAGCTTCTGTTTTACTTCTCGATGCTACAATTATACGTTCTATACATCTGGCTTTTGCCATTTGTCTGGTTTTTCTGACACATCCCATGTTTAAGAAAAAAAAGAAAAATCATATTCTGAAATATTTATCACGTAAAGACCGCTATACAGTTCTCGACTGTATTATTGCGTTTACCGCTGCAGGCCTCGCTTTGTATCTTGCCTTTGATTATATCGGTTTAAGCGGACGACAGGGTTCTCCCATTCCAAGAGATCTTGTCATTGGTTTTGCTCTGATTCTTTTTTTGCTGGAAGCGTCCAGAAGAGCACTCGGTCCCGCTCTGCCCATTGTTGCCTGTGTATTTATATTGTACGCTTTTTGGGGACCTTATATGCCATCGGTATTAGCTTTTAAAGTGGTTTCTATAAATAGATTTATCGGTCAGATCACAATGTCAACAGAGGGCATTTATGGTTTGCCTCTCGATGTGTCGGCGACTATTGTATTCTTATTTGTACTTTTTGGTGCCATACTCGATAAGGCAGGGGCGGGGAAATATTTTGTAGATCTCGCATTCAGCCTGCTTGGTCACTACAAGGGCGGTCCGGCAAAAGCTGCCGTTCTGGCCAGTGGATTAACTGGAATGGTTTCAGGATCCAGTATTGCCAATACAGTTACAACAGGAACTTTCACCATTCCCTTAATGAAGAGTGTCGGTTATCCGTCACATAAAGCAGGTGCTGTAGAAGTGGCCTGCAGTACAAACGGGCAGCTTATGCCCCCCATTATGGGTGCGGCAGCTTTTATTATTGCAGAATACTGTAATATTGAATATTTCCATGTAATCAAGGCTGCATTTGTTCCTGCAGTGATTTCCTATATCGCACTGATGTATATCACACATCTCGAAGCTTCTAAACTGGGGCTCAAAGGTGTGCCTAAAGCAGATCTGCCAAAATTCTTCCCCACATTTATCAAAGGGATACATTTTCTGATTCCTATAATTTTTCTCATTGTGGAACTTGTCTTCTTCAGGCATTCAGCGACCCTGGCAGCTTTTAGAGCTATTTTATCACTATTTGTACTGATTCCTGTGCAGAATATCATACAGGCTCTCTACAGAAAAGAATCAGTGAAAGGTGCTATTATCAAGAGTTTGAGACAATTGTGGTCAGCGCTGGAGTCGGGTGGTAAAAACATGATGGGAATCGGCGTGGCTGTTGCTTCTGCAGGTATCATTGTGGGAATAGTCACACTCGGTCTCGGTGGCATCATCACCGAAGTTATCGAAGTCCTTTCCGGAGGGAATTTTATTCTTATCCTGATAATCACTGCTATTGCCAGTCTGATCCTGGGAATGGGATTGCCCACAACAGCGAATTATATTGTTATGGCATCACTAACGGCTCCGGTCATTGTGACTCTCGGAGCAAAAAACGGGATCTTCTTTCCCCTTATCGCAGCCCATTTATTCGTATTCTTCTTCGGCATACTTGCCGATGATACTCCTCCTGTTGGTCTCGCTGCATTTGCCGCAGCGACAATTGCAAAATCTGATCCGATTAAAACAGGTATTCAGGGATTTTCTTATGATATAAGAACTGCTATTCTTCCTTTTATGTTCATTTTTAATACAGATCTACTGTTGATAGGTATCAATAATATATTTCACATTTTGTGGATATTCCTTACGGGGGTGGCGGCAATGTTCGCCTTTGCCGCTTTGACGCAGAACTTCTTTATCGTCAAAAACAGATGGTATGAAGCCCTGGCTCTCGCTGCTGTTACTTTTACTCTTTTGAGGCCCGATCTTTTTGCCAGATTATTCAACAATGCTCCCTCTTCAAAATTTCTGATAGCCATAGTGGCTCTGGTCATTTTTGGTATTCTCTATCTTCTTCAGAAAATCCGCTTCAGAAAACTTGTAATGTAAATTTTCAGCCTCCTGTTTCGGGAGGCTTTTTTTTGTGTTATAGTATTTAAAAATTAAAAAACAATCTAAGGAGAACTCAATGGAAATGAGATGGAATCTGGACAATCTCTACAAATCATTTGATAGTGAAAATTTTACAAATGATCTGGAAAAACTCGATAATGAAATTACAGAAATTGTAAACTGGGCTGATAAGTCGCTGACTACAACTGACAATGCTCTGGGAAAAATCACCTGGTGGATCAATAAAGAAAATGATCTCGGGCATCTATATTCGCGTTTATCATCATATGCCGGTCTGGTTTTCAGTGTGGACGCCGGAAATAATACGGCAAAAAAATATGAGGAAATTCTCGAAGTAAAACTTACTGCTCTGACAAAATCGCAGACCATGTTTACAAAATGGATAGCGTCACTAAACAATCTGAAGGAATTGATTGAATCTTCCGATCTATTGAAAATCCACAGCTTTTACCTCAATGATTTAATTGACAAGAGCCTTTATATGCTTGGTGACGAAGTGGAAGTGGCCATTGCAAAAATGAGAAATACAGGATCAACAGCCTGGAGTCAGTTGTGGAATGTTCACACATCCAATCTTCTTGTTGATATAAAAGTAGATGGAAAAGATCAGAAGCTGCCCCTTCCTGTAGTAAGGAATATGGCTTACGATAAAAACTGTGCTGTGAGAAAGACGGCCTTCGAAGCGGAACTGAAAGCCTATGAGACATTCAATGAATCCGCTGCAGCTTCGTTAAATGGAATTAAAGGTGAAGTTATCACGACAAGTGAGATGAGAGGCTATGCGTCTCCTCTGGAAATGACACTTAAAAATTCCCGTATGGATAAAGAGACACTCGATGCCATGCTCGATGCTATGAAAGATTCCCTACCCGCATTCAGAAAATATTTCACGAAGAAGGGCGAATTTCTGGGGCATAAGAACGGTCTCCCTTTTTATGAACTTTTTGCACCGATGGGGAAATCGGATATGAAGTTCACCTATGAAGAGGCTAGAGTCTTTATTGTTAAGAACTTCAGAAATTTCAGTAATGAACTGGCAGATTTCGCAGATAATGCTTTTGAGAAAAACTGGATTGATGCCGAGACCAGAGAAGGGAAAAGGGGAGGTGCATTCTGTGCTAATCTCCATGTTATTGGTGAAAGCCGTGTGATGTCCAATTTTACAGGTAGCTTTTCCGATGTAACGACTTTAGCTCATGAACTGGGCCATGCCTATCATGGGCACTGTCTGAAAAATGAAAGTTATATCAATTCAGACTATCCTATGCCACTGGCCGAAACAGCATCTATATTCTGTGAAACTATCATTGTCAATGCTGTTTTGAAAGAAGCAGATAAGGATCAGGCATTCACTATACTGGAGAGTTCCATTTCAGACGCTGCCCAGGTTATTGTAGATATATACAGCCGATATTTATTCGAAACAGAACTATTCGAAAAGAGAAAATCCGGCTCTTTATCAGTTGAGGAACTGAAGCAGGCTATGATCAACGGACAGAAAGGATCCTATGGTGACGGACTTGATCCGGACTGCCTGCATCCCTATATGTGGATATGTAAACCTCATTACTATTATGGCGAAGCCAATTTCTATAATTTCCCCTATGCATTCGGCCTTCTTTTTGCCAAGGGACTTTATGCGGAATATTTGAAAAGAGGAGACTCATTTATCAGTGGATATGATGATCTTCTGAAGGCTACAGGAAGTAATAATATTGCAGATGTTGTTAATCTAATGGGAATAGATGTCCGATCGAAAGAATTCTGGAAGAGTTCTCTCGATATTGTTTCCGGTGATATTGAAAGATTTATCGATTTATCATAATCAATGAATTCATCGAAAGGCCACTCAATTGGGAGTGGCCTTTTTTGCATATAAACATAAGCAATTATAGAAATATAAAAAAAACATCGACAATAAATCACTCTCAATGGTACTATTATGTATAAATCGTAAAAAATCATATTGGAATTACGGATTTCATCTGTATCTGTAATGTAAATTGCCACATTTCACATTACGGGGAATGTGCTTGATGTATAGTGGAAAAAACAATTATTATTGTTCGTTATAAATATCGATTTGTATAAAATCCGGTATTTAAAAAATAAAAAGGAGAATTTAATGATTCGAAGAAAAGCAGTATCAATGGCGTCTCTTCTGACATTATCAGTAGCTTTATTATTGAGCAGCTGTGGTGGAAAAGAAGAAGTAGTTATTGAAGATGATGTGAAACAGGAATCTCAGTTTGAAGGCGTCACAGAGATCAAGTATGGTGACTATGAAATTGGTAAATCCGGCGGACAGCTTGTTATGGCTGTTGTCAGTGATCCCAAAACTTTAAACGATGCAGTAGCAGGTGAATCATCATCTACGGACATTACTTATCAGTTATATTCATATCTCGTGCAGAGAAATCAACAGGATCTTGATTGGGCTCCCATGGCGTCTGAATCATGGTCATTCTCAGAAGATCAGAAAACTATTACCCATAAAATTAGAAAAGGGATGAAATGGTCCGATGGAACTGATTTAAATGCGAAGGATTTCGTTTTCGCTTATAATCATGTAATATTGAGAGAAGATGTTGAATCAAACTCAAGAGACGGAATGTTCGTTAATGACCTTCCCGTAGAAGTTAAATTGATTGATGATTATACACTTTCAATTACAGCGGACACAGTTTATGCGGGTATGCTCAGTATAAGTAATGTTCATCCTTACCCACGTCATATATTCGGACCTCTTATCGGTTGGACGGAAGCCGATGGATATGACTATGAGTTTGAAGTAGTCGATGGCGAAGTTGTTGAAAAGAAAGATGAAAACATAGACTATGCAGCGATAAACTCATTTTGGGGAGTAGATACTGATGTCACAACAATTGTCGGGAATGGACCTTTTATAATTACAGAATACGTTCCAAGTCAGAAAGCTGTGCTCAAAAGAAATCCCCACTATTTTGAAAAAGATGCTAAAGGGAATCAGCTGCCATATTTAGATGAATTGGTTATGCTCATCGTTGCAGATCAGGATACACAGCTGGCTAAGTTCCAGTCTGGTGAAACTAATTTCTATCGACTCCGAGGAGAAGATTACGCAATACTAATCGATAAAAAAGAAGATCTGGGATTTGATATTTATAATGTTGGTCCCGTAACATCTACGCAGTTCATTGTCATGAACCAGAAACCCGATGCAACAGATGTAAGTGAAGCTGTTCTTTCGTGGTCTTCCAACAAACAGTTTAGAACTGCCATGGCTCATGTTGTAGACAGACAGACTATCATCAACAATATCGCATATGGATTCGGTTATCCACAGTACTCTTTTGTACCCAAAATGAGTCCTTATTACTGGGATGATGCCGATAACAAAGCTGCAAAATACGATCCGGAAAAAGCTAAGAAAATTCTTGATGAACTCGGATGGATTGACAATGACGGTGACGGAATCAGAGAAGATGACAAAGGGAACAAAATCTCTTTGAGAATGACTACTAATGCCGGAAACAGAGTGAGAGAAGCTATCGGTGAACTCTTTGCTCAGGAAGCCAGAAAAGTCGGTGTGGAAGTAAACTTCCAGCCTGAAGATTTCAATACTATGGTTGGTAAACTGCTTTCTGGAAACGATTGGGACATTATCCTTATCGGTCTGACAGGATCTGTAGATCCTATCAGTGGTTCAAACGTTTATAGATCTCAGGGAAATCTTCATATGATGGATCCTAATCAGGTTGAACCTAGAAGAGACTGGGAAAAAAGAGCTGATGAAGCATGGAAAGTAGCCAACAACACTACTGATGAAAATCAGAGAAAAGAAGGTTGGCAGACACTCCAGGAAATCTGGGTCGAAGAACTACCATGGATTTATACATTTAATGCAGCTTCAATGCATGCTTATGATGCAAAACTTGGAAACATTCAGCCTAGACCTGTATCTGAATTGGATGAGTTTGGAATCATTCAGTATCTATACTGGAAATAATTAAAAAAACTATTTAGTTTCACTTTCTCACATGAGGAAGTGAAACTTTTTTTAAGGACAAATCTATGAACAAAAACAAGGATTTATACATTCGTTTATCCTTCGTTGCTGATATTCTTTTAATTGTTTTTCTGATTCTGACAGGCACTTCGTGGTTTCTATCAATTGTAGTGGTGGAAGCTGTAATGTGGCTGATCAGATTGTACTGGATCAGTAGAGTACTTTTATTATTCATCGGAAAACGCTTATTACATATGATACCGATCATTTTGTCGGTAGTGGCAATCGGATTCTTTTTAATTCAGTTAGCTCCTGGTGATATATTCACGCAGATGACTTTGAATCCCAACGTAAACCCGGATACAATTGACCGTTACAGAGCGACATTCGGACTCGACAAGGCCTGGTACGTCCAGTTCTTCAGATATGTCTGGAATGCCCTGCATCTGGATTTCGGTTATTCTATAAATTACAAGACTGCAGTTTTTAATCTGGTAAGCCAGAGAGCCGGTAATACCTTAACTCTTGCTATAACAACGATTATCCTCGCCTGGGGGCTCAGTATCCCTGCGGGAATCTATTCTGCAACCCATCAGTATAGAATCGGTGATCAGATTATTACAGTTCTGGCTTTTCTCGGTCTGGCTCTTCCGAGCTTTTTTGCCGCGTTCCTCCTTATTTACTTCGTTTCCAGTACGGGAAGCTGGCTGCCAATCGGCGGTATGTGGAGCGTCGATGTCGACCAGATGAATATCTTTCAGAAGGGAATCGACCTGCTGAGGCATATGGCCATACCCGTATTTGTTCTGGCAACGAGAAACATGGCGTCTCTCACAAGAATTATGAGAGCCAATATGCTGGAAATTATGAGTCAGCAGTATATTACAACTGCAAGAGCTAAAGGGCTGACAGAAAAAACTGTCGTCTATAAGCACGCACTGCGAAATGCGATCAATCCCATGATCACTATTTTCGGATATCAATTCGGTTATATTCTCGGCGGTTCGGCACTGGTTGAGGCGGTTACAGCATGGCCCGGTCTGGGATCTTTAATGCTGCAGGGTATCATGTCACAGGACCTGTATCTCGTAGTGGGAAGTCTGGTTTACAGTGTGGCTCTGCTGGTTATCGGAAATCTTATCGCCGACATTCTTCTCGGTGTAGTAGACCCCAGAGTGAGGATTTCATAAATGAGTGAAAATAATATTGAGAAAAATGACCTCGTAAGCAAAGAGGGTTTAAGTCATAAAGAAGACAGTCTGATGACTGTTTATATGAGAAGGTTTAAGAAGCACAAACTGGGAAATATCGGATTCGTTATTCTCGTAGTCTTCTATACTCTGGCATTATTCGCAGACTTTGTATCTCCTTATACTATGGGCTGGACGGATAAAACAAAATCATATCATCCGCCTTCAACTATTTACTGGACGTACAACGATGGTGAAAAGACGCGTTTCAGACCTTTTGTATACGAGCAGAAAATCGCCAGTATCGCTTTTAAAAGTTATGGAGTTATTGCTCCCTATTCATTCAGGGCTATTTCTATCGAGACTATTCCCGGTAAAGCTGAGCTGCGATCAATCGCCAATGAGAAAGATTTTGGAGAGAGGAAAAGCACAATTGTTTCCGACGTAGCCAGGTATTACAGTATATCACAAGAGGGCGAGACGATGAGAAGACTTGCCAAAGCTATCGATGAACTGGAAAAAGATTCAGATCCTGATGCAAAAATGGTATTCAATATCGGTACTCAGGAAGTGAATGGCAAAGTTACATCACTGGATATCCATCTGGTTAAAGGTAATAAAAACTTTATAACTTTTTTCAACAGGGGAATCCCCTATAAATTCCTGGGATTAATCAAGAGCGACCTGCATCTTTTCGGTTCTGAAACCGGTGGGTTCTTTCTGTTAGGCGGAGATGGGTTAGGAAGAGATATGCTTTCCAGATTGCTCCACGGATCAAGAATTTCTCTGTCCGTTGGAATTGTCGGTGTTTTTATCTCGTTTATTATAGGACTCCTTATTGGTGGTATATCTGGATTTCTCGGCGGTGCAGTCGATTCGGTTCTGATGAGAATAACAGAAATAATCATTTCCATTCCGTCGATATATCTTCTTTTCACTCTGCGCTCGTCTCTACCTTCAGGTTTATCTTCAACTCAGATTTATCTGCTGATAATCATTATACTGGCATTGGTCGGTTGGGCCACGCTGGCAAGGATTATCAGGGGAATGGTTCTCTCTCTCAGAAATGAGGACTATGTACTGAGTGCCAAGACAATGGGATTATCGGATCTGAAGATTATTGTGAAGCACATTCTTCCCAATACGATGTCATTTGTTATTGTACAGCTTACTATTACAATCCCCGGTTATATTCTGGGAGAGTCTGCATTGAGCCTTCTGGGACTTGGTATTACGGAACCACAGGCAAGTTGGGGTAATATGCTGTCAGTTGCGAGAAACTATAGAGTTGTTCAGGATTTTCCATGGATTTTAATCCCGGGATTCACAATATTCCTTTCAATCATGGCCTGGAACTTTTTCGGAGATGGCGTACGAGATGCTGTTGACCCGAAGAGTAAACATTAAAGGATGATTTAAAAATGGGACAAATTGATAAAGAAAAGAAAATAATTGAAGTAAAAGGGCTTAAAACCCACTTCCATCTTCACGATCATACGGTTAGAGCCGTCGACGGGGTGGACTTTCATGTCCGTGCCGGAGAAACTCTGGGTATTGTAGGTGAATCGGGATGCGGTAAGTCCATCACTTCCATGTCTATAATGGGACTTGTACAGTCTCCTCCCGGTAAAAATGAAGGGGGAGAAATCCTTTTTCATGGTGAGGATCTTTTAAAAGCGACTAATGCAAGAATGAGACAGATTCGTGGAAATAAAATTTCCATGATCTTTCAGGAACCTATGACCAGTCTAAATCCTGTTTATACTGTGGGGTTTCAGATTTCCGAAGTTCTTATGCTGCATCAGAATATGTCAAAAGAAGAAGCTCTTGCAGAAAGTGAAAGACTTCTCGATCTTGTTGGGATTTCAGATCCTCATGAAAGAGTCCATGAATACCCCTTTCAGCTTTCCGGTGGCCTCCGGCAGAGAGTTATGATAGCTATGGCCATGGCCTGCCAGCCGGAAATTCTAATTGCTGATGAGCCAACGACAGCTCTCGATGTGACCATTCAGGCACAGATACTGCATCTGATGAAAGATCTGAAGGAAACGCAGAATACTGCTACTATATTCATTACTCATGACCTGGCGGTAATTGCCAGCTTTACTGATAGAGTTATGGTTATGTATTCCGGTGTCTGTGTTGAATCGGCTCCTGTAAAAGAGTTATTCAAGAATCATATGCACCCCTATACAGAAGGTCTTCTGAGCTCTGTTCCCGTTTTGGGAGAGGGTAAATATGATGAAAAGGGTGAAAGAAGATTCCTGAAAACCATTGAAGGAAGCCTTCCCGATCCTCGAAACTATCCCAAAGGATGCCGTTTTGCACCGCGATGTACAAAAGTCATGGAAAAATGTCATCAGTCAGAACCGTCTTTGGTCCTGCACGGTGAAGATCACGAAGTCCGCTGTTTTCTATACAGTGATGAAATAAAAATGGCTGGAGAATAGTATGAGCGAAACTATATTAAAAGTAGAAAACCTTAGAAAAATATTCCCTGTTAAAGCCAGTGCTTTTTCCAATAAAAAACTGATGTTAAAAGCAGTTGATGGAGTTTCCTTTGAATTGAAAAAAGGTGAGACTCTCGGTCTTGTAGGTGAGTCCGGTTGCGGTAAAACAACAGTGGGACGAACTCTGCTTCGATTGTATGAATCTGACGGTGGAAGGGTTTACCTCGATCCTGAAGAGTTGGATATTACTGAAATCGAGAAACTCGATAAAAAAATTCTCGGTCTTGAAAAAGAACTCGATAAAGTCTTGATTACACGACCGGAAAGATTCAAAGAAATCAGCAAAAATCTGAAAAAAGAGATAAAAGATCTTAGAAAAGTAGCTGATGATAAAGCAAGAGATAAAGATTTCCTCGTTATGGATAGGGAAACACTCAAAAAAAGCCGTAAAAGAGTTCAGATGGTTTTCCAGGATCCCTGGGCATCTCTAAACCCGAGAATGCTGGTGAAAGACATTATTTCTGAAGGTGTTAGAGAATTCGGAATGATGAAAGGTGATGAAGTTGACGATCTGGTGGCGAACCTGCTGAAAAAAGTCGGATTACCCCAGGCTGCTGCACATCGTTATCCCCATGAGTTTTCCGGTGGTCAGAGGCAGAGAATCTGCATTGCCAGAGCTCTTTCTGTTAATCCTGAAGTAATTGTCTGTGATGAGCCCGTATCGGCTCTAGATGTTTCCATTCAAGCTCAGGTGCTTAATCTGCTAATTGAACTTCAGGAAGAATTTGGACTTACGTTTATTTTTATTGCTCACGATTTGAGTGTTGTTCAGTATATCTCAGATAGAGTTGCCGTTATGTATCTCGGTAAAATGGTGGAAATGGCTGACAGTGAGGTCTTATACGATTCTCCCCGTCATCCCTATACCAGATCTCTTCTGGATTCTGTACCCGTTGCTGATCCTGAACTTGACAATACAATCATTCCGCTGGAAGGGGATGTTCCAAGTCCGGTAAATCCACCAAGCGGTTGTTATTTCCATCCGCGATGTAAATATAAAACTAGCGTCTGTATGAGCGAAGCTCCCGATTTGAAAGAACATGAGACCGGTAGAATTTATGCCTGTCACAATCCTTTGAAATAAAGGTCGTAAGTAATGGCTAAACTGGATGTTCGAATTAAAGAATCCGGTAAAGATAGTCTTCAGATAGAGTTAGGCGGCAGAAGCCGCCTTCTCTATCTGGTTATTTTTATCCTTCTGAGTCTTACAGTTTTCTTCTCTATTGATCCTGCTCAGGATTTCAGTTCATCGAGGATAGGCGGTACAATATTCACATTTGTACTGATTTTGCTGTCTCTTGCTGTAACTGTTGTTGTGCGGTCAGTTTCTATTGATAAATCATCGGGACTTGTGGAAAAACGAATTGGATTACCTTTCGGATTATACAGCCGTGCTACAAAAACTTATGTCATGGGCAGCAGACCCCAATTATTAATAAATTCCATTTCCGGATTATATCCGGAGACCGGGATGAAAGGAGCCAGAATGTCCGGTAAAGGAAAGATGTCACTCTCTATCGAAACTGCAGAGGATACTGTATTAATTTGCGAAGGTGTCTCTAAAGATGAAATCAGTAGTGTCGGGCAGTATCTATCTCATTATTTGGGATATCCTCTGAAATGAGCTATATTGACCAGATTGCCTTCCACATGGGACGTCGCGATGAGGTTCCCAACCAGGAGCTTGCCGCAATTCTCGCTGAAAAAGAGGACCTCGGGGGGATAAAAGAAATTGCCTCTTATCTCAACGATAAAAATAAGTCCATACAAAGTGACTGTTTAAAGGTTCTATATGAAACCGGATATATAAAACCGGAGTTGATCGTTTCTTTTGGCGACACATTTTTCTATCATCTGAACAGTCGGAATAATAGAATGGTCTGGGGTTCCATGATTGCAATTGCAACAATTGCAGAACTTGTCCCGGGAAAAATGATGGATAATCTGGATCTCCTGCTCAATAAGATAGATAAGGGAACCACCATTACCCACGTCTGGGGAATTTATACCCTGATAAATACATGTAAAGGTGGAGACTCTTATAAAAAGAAACTCTTTCCCTTATTGCTCAGTTATTTAAAAGAATGCCGGCCAATAGATTTTGCAAAGAGAGTAGAATCAATACTGATAATTACAGAAAAAAAAGAGCTGCCCCTTATCTCTTCAATTATAGAAGATAAAAAAGACAGCTTATCTGATACACAATATAAAAGAGCTGTAAAAGCTATTAAGAAATATCAGTAATCCCAATCACTCCTGGCGTCGGGTTTGTAAAATGCTTTTTCCAGTTTTTCTATAAGATCTTCATCAATTTCCAAATCTTCAACCAGGCCGATTGTTGATGCCCGGAGCACTCCTATCCACAATCTGGTAAAACCATTTATTGAGCCCTTAATCAAAGGAAGACTTTTCTTATGTCCTTTTTCAATTTTAGATTTCATACCCACTGTAACTGAAAAATCGCCGGAACAACCTTCGAATTGATTCTGATCTTCGAGAAATTCATTTATTGGATCGCTCAGAGTCAGGTTAAAGGAAAAAGAGTCACCATCAAATTGAACAGCTTTGATACAACTTTCAAGGTTGCAGATTCTCAGCTGCTGGTAGGCAATTGATCTCATCCTGCTCTCAAATTTGCCTTTCCTGGTTATTGTCTGAAGCTGAAAGGGCTTATCGATAAAATCCTGAAGTTGAATGGAAGTTGGTTCTTTCATTCTTATCGTGCGAACCTGTTCCTCAAGATTTTTTATTATACCCATTAATTCCAGAAATTGATCCCATGTCCGAAAAGCCATCCACCGGACATCATAAGGACCCTCTTCAACATCATCTGTAGAGAACCAGAGGTAGTGACTTAATTTGCCATCTGCTTTATATCCGAGTCCGAAACCATTTTTACAAAACAGCATTTCACCATGCATAAGCTCAGGGGGATCCAGTGTGACAAAACCATGTTGTTTTCTGCCATCTATATAACACTGATGGGCATCTTTAAAATCCTCTGCTGATATTCGCAGAGGAATTCCGCCTTTTCTGAACACTTTTAATTTTGCCGGATCAAAACTGTACCAGTGTTCATAACCCATTGTTCCAAAACCCAGCCTGTTATAAAATCCCTGTTCAAACATGCCCAGGCCTGCTACATCGACACCATTATCAATATCCTCTTTGAGCATTGATGCCAGCAACCGGGGAGCGGCACCGTGTTTCCTGAGCAATCGGCTGACAGTCACTGCAGATACAGCACTGAGAGAAAGATCTGCAGTTCCGTATTTCATCTTGCCCGGAGATGTCATAATCAGACATTCGGGGGAACCCTTCGAATCAACTACGCTGCATCTGCTTGAAGCTGTAAATATATCAAAAGCTTTTTTATCTTTATCATCGTCTTCTATCCACCCGCATTCAATCCAGATTCTCTGAGCCTCTTTTTTATCTTTTTCCCGATCATATTTCCTGAATTTCATATGTAACTCCTGTAGTTGAAGGAGTAATTATAAGATGGCTACTGTGATAAGACAAGTCAGAGATTTTTTAGAATTGTTTAATCCTTTAATTCCCTATATCATAATTTTATGAAAATCAGACCCTGCATTGACCTGCACAATGGCAAAGTTAAACAAATTGTCGGTGGATCGTTGAACGATGAGAATAATTCAGCCAGAGAAAACTTTGTATCCGAACACGACGCGTCCTATTTTGCCGGTATATATAAAAAAGATGAATTAACCGGAGGCCATATTATAAAACTTGGACCGGGGAATGACAGTGAAGCCGAGAAGGCAATAAAAGCTTACCCCGGAGGCCTACAGGTTGGTGGCGGCATCACAAACGAGAACTGCAGATCATATCTGGATATGGGAGCAAGTCATATAATCGTCACCTCTTATGTATTTAATAATGGAAAGATAAATTTTGATCGCCTCGATGAACTGGTCGGCCTTATCGGAACAGATCACCTGGTATTGGATCTCAGCTGCCGTAGAAAGGGCAATGACTATTTTGTAGTGACCGATAGATGGCAGAAGTTTACAAATTACAAAATCACAGAAGAAAACCTGAAAATACTGGAAGCGTACTGCAGTGAATTCCTTATACATGCAGCAGATGTCGAAGGATTGTGCCAGGGTATCGAAAAAGATTTGGTAAAGCTCCTGGGGCAATGTGTTTCCATTCCTACAACTTACGCCGGAGGTGCCAGAAGTCTTGAAGATGCAGAACTGGTGAAAGTACTGGGATTGGGGAAGATTGATCTAACAATCGGTAGTGCTCTTGATATCTTTGGGGGAACTCTTCCATACAGTGATATTGTAGAATGGAACCATCAGAATTGTGGTGTATAATAAGTGATATGAGAAAGCATTTATTTTCATTGATAATAATTATTCTTTTGACTTCCTGTGTGTATTACGGTTCGGGAATTCAAATAGTGACAGGTACGGTTACCGGCAGTCCGGCTAATTTGAAAATCGGACTCTTTGATCCTGCCGTTTTTTTTACCTATGATGAATATACCATTGGCGCAGAGACCGATGAAATCTTTATGGACAATCTGGATCAGGAAACTGGTACCTATACTCCGGTTTTGCTTATTGCTCCTACTGGAACGACATACAGCCTTACATTGCCAGATGATCCGTCAACTGTAAAATGCCTGATAGCCTGGGATGATACGGTCAATGACGATATCTTTGATATCGGAACAGAAAATGGATTCCTACCTGTTAAGACTATTGATAATATTGAGTACGTTGTTACTCATTTCAACTATCTGGAAGTTGCAGAGGTTATTACATATCTTAGCGTCTACAGAAAGAAAGATCCCCTTTCTATAGATTTCGACACGCTATATAATGATAATTTCGATGCTATCGGAGCCGATGGTTTCAATTTTAATTTTTAGTTGTCAGGTATTATAATTTTTTCCCAACTCAAATTGGAACCATCTACAGTTACCCGTACTATTGCATCTTCGCTGAAAGCTTTTTCCAGAGGGGGGATAGTTACATATTCAACATCATTCAAAGTTCGGTAATTCCATACATGAGTGTGTCCTGCAAAAAAGATATCAACACCATATGTTTTGAAAAGATAAGTCAGCTTGTATATCTCTTCAGTATCTGTGAACTGTACTACCGTCAGAATCGGATCTGCAAAAAACTGAGAGTGAGTTAATACAATTATGTGATCCCATAATCCCGATTCCCTTTTCAATGTTTCTTCAAGCCAGTCCATTTGCAGCATTCCGAGAGAACTATTTGCTGTATCGAGTGAAATGAGAAACATAGATCCTGTTTCGCCTTTGGTCCCGACTTCAAAAGTAAATACTGTTTTTCCCAATACCTGCCTATATTGTTTCCAGCCGTCATTATATAGGTCGTGATTTCCCAAAGTCTGAAACCAGGGAACTCCCGTTGCATCCATCATATTTTTATATGTTGTGTATTCTTCCAGGTATCCATGTTCGGAAGAATCTCCCAGATCAAAAAGAAATAGATCGAAAAGACCATCGTTATTAATATCATTGGTCGGAGAATCCCTGTATTCATCGAGGACTTCTTTCAGTTGAAGCAAATCAGTAGTCTGACCTTGAATATCGGAGAATACCAGAAATTGGTATTTTGCTGCCGTTGTGTCTACAGCGGTTCCCAATAAGGACATACCATCAGGATCATCATAGGCCATAGTCATGCTCTCTTCAAATCTTTGATCGGGATCTGAGTAGGTATAAATAAATCCACTTAACATGGATAGCATTTCACAACTTGAGAGCAATAATATAATGACAATTAGGACAAGAGACTTTTTCATACTACTAAAATACACTTTTTTATAATCTGTTGACAACTATTCAATATACTTTACAGCAAAATTTATCAATCTAAATAATAACGGATTCCAACACTGCCGTAAAAAGCAGAATAAAAGCTCGACATCCCGACCTGACCGGCATTTCTTAAACCAAGGCCAACAGTTAACATCCAGTTGTCATTAATTTTTATCATGTTATCAAGATTATGACTGATTGCTGTGATATTTGCCGCATAAAAGTTATCAAAGTTTTTGATAGTGTAGGTTAATTGGTACTTTTTGAAATTCAGGAGAAAAAACTTCAGCTTATATTGTGTACTGATTGTACCACCTTCCGGTATCCCACCGAGAAAACGAAAGCCTAATCCCACTTCCAGCTCAAAAAATCTGGTTAAAAGACCAATGGTAGGGTATATGGAATTCTCTCGAATTTCATAATCGGGGAAGTCTCTACTGAGAAAGGTCACACTGTATTGCAGGAAAGACGGATGATTATTGACCTTGAAACTAACAAAAAACCGTTCGGGAAATGAATTGAAGGCAGTAGAAAATCCACCTCCTACAGTAAAATCCTGTGCGAATTGATATTCTCCAAAAAAAAAGAACTCATCTTCATGGCCTAGCGTCCTGTTGTAAGTATACTGATTGGAAGAACTGAGAAATGTACTGCTATTCATATCCAAAGCGAATAATGGCATACTAACCACACTGGCAAGTAATAATGTTAAAATGAATGGTTTCGGTGTCATCGGGTAAAAAATAATACATATTAAATGTTTTAGTCAAAGGCCTGCTAAATAAAAAGTCATATTTGTTCTTTCTTGCAGGCATTTTTTATAGTATGTAATGAAAAAAATAAGGTAGATTTCTTATCATTATTTGATGAGAATTGACTATTTCGAGAATTGATTGCTGAATTCGTATTTTGAAGCCTGTTATAATACAGAATTCGATGTATTATGTTTCTATGAATAAGAAATAATTAAAAAAATAGCTAAATTCAAGATTATGCGGGATCACTCCTATAACAGTAATATTTTTAAGTCATTATATTTTCAATATTACTATGATCAGCAATTATAGATAAATAATGCTCTGATTTCAGCAAATTTAAAATAAGTGCATATACTCATATTTATGCTCTAGGAAAGTCTGTGGCAGTTTCATGTAGAAAAAAAAGATAAATATTTTTAATAAAATATATATATTATTATATGTAGCTTTTTATACGAATACAATAATTTATTGAAATTATTTTGATTTTTACTCATGAATATGGCAAAAAAATTACTTTTTTCTTATATGAAAGAATAATATTAGGCGCTACGAAATCCTCATTCAAAAGACAAAAATCTTGACACAACTCTTTATCAATACTATAAGAAATGTAGTATTAATTAAGTTTTTTAATTAATTGTAATAAACAAGGAGAGATGAATGAAAAGATTTACTAAGTTATTTGTAATAGCTTTAGCATTATTTGCAGCGTTTTCATTAACAAGTTGTAAAGAGAAAGAAGCACCAACTATTAAGATTGGTGTAGCAGGACCACATTCAGGTGACCTTGCATCTTATGGTATTCCAACAATTAAAGCGGCCGAACTGGTAATTGCAAAAGTTAATGCAGCCGGTGGTGTTAATGGTAGTATGCTGGAACTCGTAATTGAAGATGATGTTTGTAAACCGGAAGTTGCCGCTAATACTGCAGCGAAACTGGTTGGAGACGGTGTTGTGGCTGTTATCGGGCATATCTGTTCTGGTGCTACAAAAGCGGCTATGGGAACTTATCTCGATTCAGAATTGCTTGCAATTTCTCCTTCAGCGACTAATCCTCCTCTGACACAGAGTGGCGATTATCCCAACTTCTTCCGAACAATTGCTCCAGATGATGCTCAGGCATTAGTTGAAGTTGAATTCGCATATGCTCAGGGATATAAAAAAATTGCTGTTCTTCATGACAAAGGTGACTATGGAAAAGGATTTGCAGAATTCTGTAAAGCTCTTCTGGAAGCAGATAACAAAGCTGAAATCGTTCTTTATGAAGGAATTACTCCAGGTGCTGTAGACTATACAGCTATTATTAACAAAATAGCCTCTTCCGGTGCTGATGCCGTTATCTTCGGTGGATACCACCCTGAAGCTTCTAAACTGATTACACAGATGAAGAAAAAAGATATGAATCTTGCATTCCTTTCAGATGACGGTGTTAAAGATGATACATTCATCAAAGTTGCCGGTGAATATGCAGAAGGCGTATATGCAACAGGACCTATGGATACAACTTCCAATCCTCTTGCAAAAGAAGCTCTTAAAGCACATCAGGATGAGTACGGTGAAGATCCCGGTGCTTTCTACTTGAATGCATATGCAGCTGTTCTTGCTCTTGTAAATGCAATTGATGTTGCAGATTCTACAGAGTATGCTGATCTTACTAAAGCTCTTAGAAGCAACTATGTCGATACTCCTCTTGGAAGCATCAGTTTTGATGCCAAAGGTGATGCTATCGGTGTTGGTTTCGCAGTGTACCAGGTTCAAAATGGTGTATATGTAGAACTTTAAATAGTTCATTCTCAGAAATCTATTAAAGGATTGTCCCGTCCGGGGCAATCCCTTTTCAATTTTTAAAGGTAAAAAGGTTATTAGAAAATAAATGAAAATCGATTTTTTCTTTCAATATCTATTGAGCGGGTTGACTCGTGGAAGTATCTACGCACTTATCGCACTTGGTTATACCATGGTATATGGTATTGTAAAACTTATTAACTTTGCTCATGGTGAAATATACATGATCGGAGCATTTACGGCATTAATCGTAAGTGGAGTTCTCGGTATGTATGGAGTAGATCCTGTTGTTACTTTTATGATTGCCATAACAGCAGCAGTTATCTATTCAGCGGCTTATGGAGTTACGCTTGAGAAAATAGCGTACAAACCATTGAGAAAAGCTCCGAGGCTATCAGCTTTAATCAGTGCTATAGGTATGTCGATGTTTCTGCAGAATTATGTTCTGTTGGCTCAGACATCTGACTTTCTTCCCTTTCCGGAACTCATTCCGGAGTTTGAATTTCTTGATCCCATTAAATCAATTCTCAGTACGAACCAGTTTTTGATTCTTGTGACAACAGCTGTCGTTATGGTTTTACTGACTATTCTTATAAAATTTACCCGAACGGGTAAAGCGATGAGAGCCACAGCTCAAGATAGGGATATGGCCCAGCTCGTCGGTATTAACATAAACAAAGTAATTTCCATCACTTTTGTGATCGGTTCAGCTACTGCTGCGATCGGTGGTGTTTTAATAAGTTCTCAAATTGGACAGATTAACTTCTATATTGGATTTATTGTCGGTATAAAAGCTTTTGTTGCTGCCGTACTCGGTGGGATAGGAAGCATACCCGGTGCAGTGCTTGGTAGTTTTGTACTCGGTATTACAGAAAGTTTCGGTACGGGATACATCTCCAGCGATTATGAAGATGCCTTTGCCTTTATCATCCTGATAGTCATTCTGATTTTTAAACCTTCAGGTCTGTTGGGTCGAAAAACTACAGAAAAAGTTTAATAGAGGGAGTGAAAAAGTGTTTAAACTAAGTGAAATAAAAAAATCTTTGTTAACGTCTTTATGGTTTATGTTTCTTACATTCCCCATAATGGTTCTAAAAGTCAATACAATTACAGATACAGTAGAATGGCGATGGAATAACCTCGCAATAGTCGGAGTCGGTTCTTTCATCTTATCTTTTGTCTGGAGATGGGCTCTCGATAGAAAAGAAAAGGGCGGATCAAAAAAAGAGAGTAGTGGGCAGTTGAAAAAAATGGCACTTGCTAAAGCGATTCAATATAAAATGCCTACCCTTATCGTAATCGGTATCCTTTTAATCGCTTTGCCTTTTGTCGCATCAATGTATCAGACTAGTGTTATAACGACAGCTTTGATGTATATTATCCTCGGATTGGGATTGAATGTTGTAGTTGGACTCGGTGGGCTTCTCCATCTGGGTTATGCAGCTTTTTATGCAGTCGGTGCCTATACATATGCATTATTATATTTTCATTTCGGCCTCAATTTCTGGATTGCTCTGCCAATAGGTGCTTTATTCAGTGCGATACTGGGTCTCGCTATCGGTTTCCCTGTTTTGAGATTGCGGGGAGATTATCTGGCAATCGTAACACTGGCTTTCGGTGAAATTACCCGTCTGGTTCTTGAAAACTGGAACGAATTTTCCTTTGGTCCAAGTGGAATCGCCAATATTGCCCGGCCATCTATCGGAGTCAAAATGAGATTGCCCCAGGCGACAATTCTCATATATTTTATTGCTATTGCCATGGTTATATTTACTATTTTTGTTGTGAACCGGCTGGAGAACTCACGATTGGGTCGTGCCTGGGAAGCAATGAGAGAAGATGAGATAGCCAGTCAGTCAATGGGTATAGATTTGACTAAAGCAAAACTTCTCGCTTTCACCTTAGGTGCTGTCTGGGCTGGTTTTGCCGGAGTCCTTTTTGCTGCAAAAACAACGTTTATAAATCCTGCCAGTTTTACCGTATGGGAGTCTATTACTGTTCTTTGCGTAGTGGTAATCGGTGGTATGGGTTCGATACCCGGTGTTATTGTCGGAGCTTTGTTGTTTACACTTCTTCCGGAGTTCCTCCGTGGTGTATCAGAATACAGAATGCTTGTTTTCGGAATAACCCTGGTCATAATGATGATATTCCGTCCAGGTGGTATGATTCAGAAAACAAGAAATGTATATAAATTTAAAGATGGAGATATTAAATAATGGCAGCAATTCTCGATGTAGATAATCTATCTATGGTTTTTGGTGGTCTTCGGGCTGTTGATTCCTTAAGTATGAAAATAGATGAAGGTGAGATTGTTGCACTCATCGGTCCCAACGGAGCCGGTAAAACAACTTTCTTCAACTGTGTTACAGGAGTGTATACTCCTACTGAAGGTGATGTGTATATTCAGGCTCCCGGTGCTGAATCAAGAAAAAGTATAAAAGGTCAAAAACCCAATAAAATCACAGAAAAAGGGCTGGCCAGAACATTTCAGAATATTCGTTTATTCAGCAATATGTCCGTACTGGAAAATGTTATGATCGGCCATCACCACAGATTAAATTCAGAAGTTTTGGGTGCTGTGTTCAGAGATAAAAAGACCAGGGAAGAAGAGCAGCAGGTTGTACATGATTCTTATGAGATACTCAAAAAAATAGGATTGGAGCAGTATGTAAATGATCTGGCTAAAAATCTGCCTTATGGAGCGCAGAGAAGGCTGGAGATCGCCCGTGCCATGGGTACCAATCCCTTCCTGTTGCTACTCGATGAACCTGCAGCGGGTATGAATCCCCAGGAAACAAATGATCTTGTTGATCTAATTCTGCGTATCAGAGATGAAGAGAAAATATCTGTTCTGCTAATTGAGCACGATATGAGCCTTGTTATGAATCTATCGGAAAGAATCTATGTCGTTGATTATGGAAAACTGATTGCAACAGGAAATCCGGAAGAGATCAAAAACAACAGAGAAGTGATTAAGGCTTACCTTGGAGAAGATGTAGATGCTTAAAATTAAAAATATTCAGACATTTTATGGAAATATTCAGGCTTTAAAAGATATATCAATTGATGTTAGCGAAGGTGAGATAATAACTCTTATCGGTGCTAACGGTGCGGGAAAATCAACTACGCTAATGTCCATTTCCGGTGTTGTGCCAATCAGATCCGGTGAAATTGAATTTCAGGGTCAGGATATAACGAATAAAAATCCAGATGAAATAGTTGCCATGGGTGTTTCACAGGTTCCCGAAGGAAGAAGAATCTTTCCGCAGCTGACAGTTCAGGAAAACCTCGATATGGGTGGTTTCTTAAGAAAGGATAAAGCTGTAATCAAACAGGATCTGGAATATGTTTTTGAACTCTTTCCCAGACTTGCTGAAAGAAGAACACAACAGGGTGGAACATTAAGCGGTGGAGAACAGCAGATGCTGGCAATATCAAGAGCGTTGATGGCCAGACCTAAACTTCTTCTTCTCGATGAACCGTCTCTCGGCCTGGCGCCCATTTTCGTTCAGCAGATCTTTGATATTATCAAGAGAGTTAATAAAGAGAACAACACAACTGTTTTCCTTGTTGAGCAGAATGCCTATATGGCATTGAAAATCGCTCATAGAGGGTATGTTCTTGAAAATGGACGTATTTCGATAACAAATGATGCTTCTGTTCTTCTCAATGACGAAAATGTAAAAAAAGCCTACCTGGGAATATAGTTTTTTATATATGTACGGGACGGTCGCGACCGTCCCGTACTGAATTCAATAGATCAGCCTATCATGCTGTATAGCGTGAGAGGCTTTTCTTTTCCCCTGATCTCGGCATTGGCTATTGCTTTCATATTCACTTTTCTTTTCATTTCTTTTGTTAAGAGATTGTATGTTGTGTCGCTGATTATTAGAGGTGATTTGTATCTCTTGGTCAGGTTTTCTATTCTGGAAGCTACGTTAACTGTATCTCCGATAACTGTGTATTCGAGTTTATTATTATTTCCAAGATTACCACCGATTACCGGACCTGAATGGACTCCAATACCGATTTTTATTGGGAAAAAGCCTGTTTTTTTTCTTTCATAATTTAAAGTTATTAGTTTCTCATTCATGGCAAGAGCGGCTTTTATTCCGCTTTCAGCATGCTTCTCTGAAGAAACAGGTACTCCGAATACGGCGAGTATTCCATCACCCATAAACTTATCGATGATTCCGTTGTTCTCTATAATGGCATCAATCATTCCCGATAAATAAGAATTGAGAAAATCTACGACTTCACGGGGATTCATTTTTTCAGAAATTGAGGTGAAATTCCTTATATCTGCAAAGAGGATTGTCGCATTGTACAATTCTCCACCCAGATCGACGTGTCCATTTAATATTTCATCAGAAATCTCTCTAGTTAGATACTGACCGAAAAGGGATTTGATTTTTTCCCTCTCCCGAAGACCATCTACCATTTTGTTAAATCCTTCGCCGAGTTTTCCAATCTCATCTTTGGTCCTAACTACAGTATATGTGCCGAATTTCCCTTTTGAAGTATTTTTCATCTCTCTGACTATTTCATTAATGGGAGCGGTAATGGATGCATTGGTCCATTTGAGAAAGAATGCAATATAAATGAAAGTAACAGCTATTCCGTTGGCAACCCCCCAGGCGAGTCTTAAAAAACCGGAAATATCAATATAATACAAATGTGTTATATTAGAAGCTTCGGGGCTGGCGAGCCATTTAAAGAATCCCTCTTTCAGGTCAAATATATTTAATATATCTATTAGTTCTCCAAGCAGAAGAGAGGAATTACTATCGTTGATTGATTTAATATTGATTGTACTGATATTCAGAAAAATATAAAAAACCATTACGAGAAGCGGCAGAAATGTTGTCATTATCGATGAGATAAAAAGCCTGGACTTCATATTGGAAAATGTCAGGCGGCCCATTCTTGATTTTAGTTTTTCCTCACTGAAAAAATGCTCTATATATTTCATTTGGACCCGGTATTTTTGCCATGAATAGAGAAACACCGCTGTGAGCAGCGATGATACGATAGACAGGATAAATAACTGCTGGAACATTCCTGCGAGAACGGGATTGCTACTATTGTCTTGTGCAAAATACTGAATCTGATTTAGTTGTATAATAAATAAACCGCCTAGAAATAACAGTGAATTGATTATCGGAGTGTGATTAATGAACACTTTGCAGTATTTTTCAAGACCTGGTTTAATCTCTTTATTTATCTTTTTCTTTTTGAGATAAATCCGGAAAGGGTAGTTAAAGATAAGAAAGAGAATAAAAATAGCAATCTGGACATAAAGGAAAAAAGATGTCGCACTATCAACAGCATTTGTATCTTCTTCAAAGGCCATCTCCAGTTCTCTCTCGATATTTGCCTCTTCCTGCATCTTGATGATTTCAGTTACCGCATCAACAGGTATGTTTCCATTTTCAATCAGCTCCAGGAGATTACTTGAAAATAAATTAATGAGTACGGGCAAAGTCAATAGGAAAAATAAAATGAGTGGTAAAAACAGCATTCTAAATATGTAATAAGAGGGAACCCTTTTTTTCTTCATAAAAATCTCCACAGGTGTTTTTTTCATTATCGAATTTTTTTATAAATAAAGTTGCATAAATTTAAAAATACTGCAATAATGTTTCTACGAATAGTAACAGGTAAAAAATTGAGAGGTACATTATGAAAAAAAATCTGGTAACAATAACGGTTCTATTAATAATCTCCACTATGGCTTTTGTCGGCTGTGAGAAGGAAACAGGAACCATCAAAATAGGAATATCGAAGATCGTTGAGCATCCGGCTCTAAATGCAATAGAACAGGGCATACAAGATGAACTGGTGGATATGGGATATGAAAATGTAGAATACGACCTGCAGAATGCAGCCGGTGATATGAATACGGCATCTCAGATAGCTGCTAAGTTCAAAATGGAAAAAGTAGATGTTGCCATTGGAATCGCAACTCCCACAGCTATCGCCCTCGCTACGGGAATTAAAGATCTCCCAGTTGTTTTTTCAGCTGTAACCGATCCTGTTGATGCGGGGCTTGTTGATGATTATACTGCGGGAAAGAATAATATTACCGGTGTTTCCGATATGACTCCTGTAAAAGAACAGATTGAAATCATGGCGAAACTCGTCGATATAAAAACTCTTGGTCATATCTATACAGCCGGAGAACCAAATGCCGTAAAGCTGGCGGAAGTTGCTGAAAAAACAGCGGCAGATCTTGGATTGGAATTTATTGCAGCTTCCGTAAGTAATTCAAGTGAAGTCATGCAGGCCGCATTATCAATTGCAGGTAAAGTTGATGCCATTTATATCAGTACTGATAATACAGTTGTATCAGCTCTCGGTTCTGTTGTAGAAACAGCATTGAAAGCCGGTGTTCCCGTAATAACAGCTGATCCGACATCCGCTGCTGATTCGGGAGTGCTTGCAGCTTATGGATTTGATTATTACAAACATGGAAGATTAACCGGGCGTCTCGTTGCAAGAGTTCTTGAAGGCGAAGATCCGGCATCTATTCCAACACAGTTTATGACAGAAGCTTCAGATTTAACTCTTGTTTTAAATCTCGATGTTGCTAAAGAACTCGGCCTGGAAATATCAGCTGAATTTCTCAGTCAGGCTTCTACAATAATCGAAAACGGCCAGGTTAGATGATAGAGCTTTTTGGAGTAATATTAATCGAAGGTCTGATCTATGGGATCATGGCTCTCGGTGTTTTCATCAGTTTCAGAGTTCTGGATTTTCCGGATTTAACTGTTGATGGTTCATTTCCAATGGGGGCAGCTGTAATGGCTGCCTGTTTAATTGGTGAGGTTCCATTTTTTCTAGCTTTTGTTATAACTTTCATAGCGGGAATTCTCGCAGGTATGACTACAGCAGTCATCCATAATAAATTGAAAGTTCCCGGTTTGCTGGCCGGAATTCTGACTATGACCATGCTTTATTCAGTTAACCTGAGAATTCAAAAATTCAGGCCTAATATCAGTTTCCTGCGCATTGATACAATTTTTGACAGGATTTCGGCATTTTTTAATGACTATATATCCTCAACATGGTCAGTTTTATTGCTATTGCTGATTTTAGTATTGGTTATTAAAATTATTCTCGATCTGTTTTTTCATACTGATATGGGATTAACTCTGGGAGCCATGGGAAATAATGAACAGATGGTCATTTCTCAGGGAGTCAATCCCCGGTTATTGAAGATGCTCGGCATAGGACTTTCCAATGGTCTTGTAGCCATCTCAGGGGCTCTGGCAGCACAGTATCAGGGGCAGGCAGATGTCAATCTCGGAAGAGGTGTCGTGATCATGGGACTGGCTTCAGTAATGATCGGTGAGTTTCTAATCAAGTCCAACAAAATAGCTCTGCTTACACTGAGAGTTCTAATGGGTTCAATTGCATTCAGAGGCATCATGTTTCTGGCCCGGAATCTGACTTTTCTCAGTCTGCGGCCCAGTGATCTCCAATTAATTTACGGTTTGTCCATCGTATTGCTTCTGATTATCACCGGTAGAAAAGAGAAGAAAAGGAAGAGGGCAGTCTGATGCTGGAATTGAATAACATAGGCAAAGTTTTTAATGAAGGCACTGTAAATGAGAACAGAGCTATCATAGATATAAATTTAAAAGTGGAAGATGGTGATTTCATTACAATTATAGGAAGCAATGGAGCGGGAAAATCAACCTTATTCAATCTTATTTCCGGAAGTTATCAGCCATCAGAAGGTTCAGTTAAAATTCATGATAAAGATGTAACCGATGAACCGGAACATAAAAGGGCAAGGCACATCGGCCGTATATTCCAGAATACTATGCTCGGTACGGCATCAAATATGACTCTTGAAGACAATATGATGATCTGCAGTAAAAAAGGTTTTAAAGGTCTGAAAATCAGCCTGAATAAATCCAGGAGAGAGTACTTTAAAGAAAAACTGAAAGATCTCGATATGGGTCTTGAAGAGAGACTGAAAGATAATGTAGGACTTTTATCCGGAGGTCAGAGACAGGCTTTGACTCTACTGATGATGGTCTTGTCTGAGCCGGATCTTGTTCTTCTCGATGAGCATACAGCTGCACTCGATCCGAAAAATGCAGATCTCGTGTTGGGATTAACAGTGAAGTTTATTGAAGATTTTAAACTGACTACAATGATGATTACTCATAATATGGAACATGCTATCAGATATGGAAACAGACTGCTGATGATGGACCGCGGTGAGATTATACTCGATGTCAGAGGTGAGGAAAAAAAGAATCTCACAATTAAAGAACTTATCGAAAGGTTTCACAATATCCGGAAGCGGGAATTTACCAATGATGAAGCTCTTCTATCGGAATAGGATTAAATCTTTCTGATTTCCGCTACGTTGAGATGTGTCAGAGTTCTGTGTTTTGCCGGAGAGATATTTTGAAAAACTGTCTGCATAATCTGCAGGCAGTCTCCGTGGGAGACCAGAAGAATATTTTTTCCCGAATATTTTGATTCAATCATGGATATTAAAGATTCGACTCGATTGGATACCTGTCTGGGGCTTTCAACAGAATTGATTTTGTTATCTTCATTGTCTTTGTCTCTTATCCACACTTCGTTATATTGATCATCATCAAGGCCATCGTAAAATCCGAAGAATCGCTCTCTGAGGAGAGGTGTGTAAATTATGTCTCCAGAATGCAGAGTTTCTTTCAGTATTTCCGCTGTTTCTTTTGTCCTGAGGAAATCGGAAGAGTAAATGATCAGATCTTCAGTTATTGAAAAATCAGCAGCAGCTGCTAGAACTTGTTTTTTACCATTTTTAGTCAGGCCGTATTTTATTGTTCCCGTTTCAGGATTACTCACAATAATGCCTCTACTATTGGCTTCACTATGTCCATGGCGAATCAGGAAATAGTTATTTAAATGCGCTTCTTTAATCATTGAACATATAGTACACTTTTTAAAACCTTTGGAGAAGCTAAACATGAACAGTATCAGTGACTATGAAGAATTTTCCGATTCAACAGAATACCTTATAATCAGTTCAGATCTGACGAAAGATCTTCCGGAAGATTTCAGATTATTTATAAAAAATAAAGATATTTATCTGGTTGCAGATGAAAATACAATGGTTGCTTCGGGAAATGCCTTTGAACGATTATGCTCTATGCAGAATATCACAATTGCAGGAAAACTGATATTTGATGCCAAACGTGAGCTGACTTCCGATTACGGAAATATAGAGATCATAAAAAAACATCTGATGCACATAGATGCAGTTCCTATCGCAATTGGCAGTGGTACTGTCAATGACCTTGTTAAAAGATCAGCGTGGGAACTCAAAAGAAAATACGCAATAATCGCTACTGCTGCCTCTGTCGATGGATATGCCTCTGATGGTGCTGCCATACTCTACCAGGGGCTGAAGCAGACTCTTCCATGTTCTGCTCCGGCTTTTATCGCAGCAGATACAAATGTTCTTAAAAATGCCCCTTTTGAAATGACTTCTTCGGGATATGCCGATCTTCTTGCAAAGAATCCTGCAGGAGCGGACTGGATAATATCCGATCTCCTGGGACTGGATTGCATAGACCGGAAAGTCTGGAAAATGATTCAGGGCAATTTGGAATCGTGGGTCTCCAATCCGGGAAAACTGCTTCAGAAAGATGATGAATCCTTTGATAATTTATTTACAGGCTTAAATGTAGCTGGTTTTGCTATGCAGTATATGAAGCGGTCCCGTCCCGTTTCCGGTGCAGAACACTTAATGTCACATATCTGGGAGATGGAAGGGCATATGCATAAAGGGCACCATGTTTCTCATGGTTTCAAAGTTGCTATTGGTTCTCTGGCATCAATTGCCCTGATGGAAACAGTGATCAGTTTTAATTTTACAGAAGTGGATATTCCCATAGTCATTGAGAATTGGCCTTCCATAGATAAACGTTTAGATGATGTTAAAAAGAATTTCATTCATACAAATGCTGTTGATGATTTGTTAGAGATCAATAAAGAGAAATATATAAATGCAGAATTATTAGAAGAGCGTTTGAAACAGCTGGTAATTATATGGCCGGAACTTCAGAATTCTGTAAAAAATCAGGTAATTCCCTATCGGGAATACAAAAAACTGTTACTAGAAGCTTTATGCCCGGTTAAACCTGAAGATGTCGGTTTGTCAGTGGCGAAAGTTCTTGAAACTTATGAACCGGCGCAGATGATGAGGAATCGATACACTATACTGGATCTCGCTTATGAAACGGGATTACTCCAAAAGTCTATAAAAAAAATCAATCACTCAGAATACTATTTACGGTAATATCGCTTTAATATTTTTCGAAATATATTATTTTTCAAGTTTATTTTGACAGTTCCCGTTTTCGGATTTATGATTCACATACATTTGAAATAGAGGGAAGGTCAGAGTATGGTCAAACATAAAATTTCCAGTTTTTTAGGCAAACCTGCAAAGGAATTTACAAAAGCTGATATTATTAAATATATCAATGAAAACGGCATTGAAATGGTTAATTTCCGTTATGTCGGTGGAGATGGGAAGTTAAAGGTTCTCAATTTCGTTCTCAATGATAAAGACTATCTTGAAGAGCTGCTCACAACGGGAGAGCGTGTAGACGGTTCCAGTTTGTTTTCTCATATAGATGCTGAATCTAGTGATTTATATGTGATTCCCCGCTACAGAACAGCATTCGTCAATCCTTTTGCAGAAGAACCTACAGTTGATCTGCTCTGTTCCTTTTACACAGCAGAAGGGAAACCTCTTCCTGGAGCACCGGAGCATCTTGTCAGAAAAGGCCAGCAGGTTCTTCAGAAAGAAACGGGAATGACTCTCGAAGCCCTTGGAGAACTCGAATTTTATCTCTTCTCCGAAGTTGATGATATTTACAGCATAACCCCTCAGAAAGGTTACCATGAATCTCATCCCTTTTCGAAGTGGGAAGTTATCAGGCTCGAGTGTATGGATACTATCAGCAGTATCGGGGGGAGGATAAAATACGGTCACGCAGAAGTCGGAAATATCATTGAAGGCAATATGGAAATGGTTCAGCACGAAATCGAATTCCTGCCTGTTCCCATAGAAGAAGCGGCTGACCAGGTTGTGCTTGCCAAATGGGTGATCCGGGAAGTGGCATATAAATATGGACTCCATGTTAGTTTTGCCCCGAAAATAGTTGTTGGAGCTGCCGGAAGCGGTATGCACATCCATATGCGATTGGTCAAAGACGGGAAGAATATGCTCGTTGAAAATGATAAACTCAGTGAAATCGCAAAGAGAATGATTGGCGGTTTATTGAAAAATGCCCGGTCGCTCAGTGCTTTCGGTAATACTGTTCCCACATCATTTCTCAGGTTGGTTCCCCATCAGGAAGCTCCTACAAGCATTTGCTGGGGAGACAGGAATCGAGCCACACTGGTCAGGGTTCCATTGGGCTGGCTGGGAATCGACAATATGTTGAAAGATGCCAATCCCATTGAAGATGATGATGAAAACAAATGGATTAATAAACAAACCGTTGAACTGAGAAGTCCCGATGGATCAGCCCATATCTATAATCTATTAGCTGGAATTGCAGCAGCTGTAACCTTTGGATTGAAATGGGATGGTTGTCTGGAATATGTGGAAAAACAGTATCTCAAGGTGAACAGCACGGACAAAGCTTCATTCGAGCAGCTGCCGGAATCATGTTTCGATTGCGGTGTATCTTTACTGGATGAACGGAAAGTTTATGAAGCCGGTGAAATATTTACACCATTTGTTATTGAGGGAATAGCAGAAGATCTGAAATCTTTTGGAGATAAAAATCTCAGTGAAAGATTATTCGGATCGGGAGAGCAGTTGAAAAAGCTTGTTGAAGATCATATCCACTGCGGCTGATATTCTCGCGACGTAGGGGATGGTCACGACCATCCCCTACGGGAATTTATTACTCAAAAACTAATGTTGCATTCAACTCAGCGATTTTAGTTAACGTATTGTAGATTGAGCAGTACTTTTCAGAAAGTTTCAGAGATTTTTCAAATCGGGCTATAATTTTTTCATTATCTTTTTCTGCACCGCTAACGGTAAATATTATATCTGCTTTTTTTAGGAATGACGGTACATCGTCTATCTTTTCTCCATCAATTGAGATGGACACTTTATCATAATCAAGTTTTTTCTTATCGATTACATCGAGAAATGTAGAATACATACATGATGCAAGGGCTGTAAAAAGAAGTTCATAGGGATGCCACTGTTCAGCAGACAAATTTAAGGTCGATCCTCTTTCATTGGTGCTGATACCATTAAATCCATTTTGAAACTCGACATTAATCTTATTGGCCATTTGTATCTCCTGCCTTTAATTTTTTTCTGGTTATTGATAATATAAACATAGATTTTCAGAAACTGAAATGAATAAATTTTCCAGGAGAAAATATGGATTATACAATTGAAGAATTAATCTCAGCTGAATCACTTGCTGCTAAAGTAAAAGAGATGGGTGCTCAAATCGAAAAGGATTACGGTTCTGCAGAGGAAATCATTCTTGTCGGACTTTTGCGTGGATCAACTGTTTTTCTTGCCGATCTGGCCAGAGAAATTGATCTCGATGCGAAAATTGATTTTATGGTTGTATCCAGTTACGGCAACTCCATGAATTCTTCAAGAGAAGTTAAGATAAAAAAAGACCTGGAAGAAGATATCAGCGGTAAACATGTCATAATTGTTGAAGATATAATTGATACGGGATACACATTGGAAAAAGTCCGTGAATATTTGCTATTAAGAGAACCGGCATCTCTTAAAATCTGCACTTTACTCGATAAACCGGAGAGAAGGGAAGTGGTAGTGCCTGTTGATTATACAGGTTATTCCATACCCGATGTATTTGTTATCGGTTATGGAATAGATTATGCTCAGCGACATAGAAACCTGCCTTATGTCGGTAAAGTTGTTATGAATACATAAAATCGATAAAAAAAGAGGCTGCTTAACAGCTTCTCTATTATCATCCCATTGTCACTATGACTTCGTTAACAGAATCGCCAAGATCTGAAGGTATGACAGTTCCTGAAATCTTATGTCCATTTACAGTTATTAGTTTAATTCCTTTGGAAATATGATCTGGATTTTTCACATCTATATTATAGACCTTTCCGCGAAACTTCCTCATCACCTGGAAACCATCCCATTCTTTTGGAATACAGGGATTTACCGATAAACCGTTCAGTTCCGGTTTTATACCGAGTATATATTTTGTACCTGCCTGATACATCCACGATGCCGTTCCGGAAAGCCAGCTGTTTCTGCCAAGTCCGAACTGAGGGTGCTCATCACCGAGTATATTTTGTGCATAACAATAAGGCTCTATTTCATACTCTTCTATAATATCATTTTTTACTGCCGGATTAATCTGGTTGTAATATTCGAAGGCTCTGTTTCCATTTTCATTCATAGTTTCTGCGATAATCATCCACGGATTGGAGTGTAGAAAGATACCGCCATTCTCTTTGGCGCCAGGTCTGTATGAAGTGACTCCGCCAACTTCCCGATTGTATTCATCATATCCCGGTGTACTGAGTTTGATCCCTTTCGATGTGTTCAGATGCATATAGACGGAATTCAAAGCCTGAGTCCTTTTATCTCCTTCGGAAAAACCGCTCATGACAGGCCATGACTGAGCATTTGTAAATATCTTTCCCTTTATATTCTCATCAGACCCAAGTGGATTTCCCATGTTATCATAATAACGGCGGTACCATTGTCCATCCCAGCCTTCTCTATCGACGATCTCTTTCATTTGGTCATACCATGACCGATAGAGCACATCATTCACATCGCCAAGTTTTTCGCATAGGGGAATCATTTCTGAAAGTGCAACACCGAATTGGCTGGCAATAAATAGGCTCTCTGCTCCGACGGGCAGATTCACCGTATCGTTCCAATCTGCAAATCCCAGAAGTGGCAGTCCGTGATTGCCTCTGTTGTTCCAGGTGAACTGAAGACCTCTTTTCAAATGATCAAAGACAGTTCCCTTTTCTATAGTGTTTCCCTCAGAATCCTTGTCATAGAAATTGATTTCATCTGTAAGGAAATCAATTTTTCCAGTTTCTTTAACATATTCACAAACAGCCATGATGATCCATAAGTGATCATCGCCATAATAATCAGCCCTGTCCTCTTCTTCTCTTGAATCACCTTCATTGGCTTCCATTGTCATGGGGAAAAATTGGTGCATGGCTGATCCGTTTCTCTTCTGGGTTGACAAGAGCTTGCAGATCAGTTCTTTCGCTTCTTCGGGAATCTGCGGTAAGACACCCATGACATCTTGTGAACTATCTCTGAATCCCAATCCTCTTGCTCCCAGTCCGAGCTGATAGAGGGACAGGTATCTGGACCAGTTTTTTGTCATGTAACATTGTCGGGGATTGTGTATATTTATCATGCTGTCAAATGGTGCCGAAGGAGTTTTTACTGTTAGAGCTGATAAGTAATTCTCCCAATAATCAGCCATTTCCTGAAATGCTCTATTCACATTATCTTTATTTCTGTATTTGTTGATCTCTTCAATGTCCAAAGAGATATTTTCAGTCTGTCCAAGTTGTGTGATTACATTTACTGATTCATTTCTTTTAACAGTGCCCATATGGTGCATGAGAGCGGCGATATTATCACCTCTGACTGCACAATAGGAAGATAAGTTTTCTTTTTGCAGAGCTCCGGGGTTCTGCCATCCACCATAACCATGATCGCCGAGAAAACGAGATCTTTCAGTCTCAAATGAACTGATTTTAAAGTTACTGGTTATATAGTTGGTCAACTTTCCCTTCTTCATAAAAGCGGCCTGGCCGAGAACTGTGAGATCATCATCGCTGTTAATGACAAAACTTTCCATTGTCTGAGGAACCCAGTCGGCATTCGTAAACTGCTTTAAAGCATCAAAGTGTGTGTATTCGACTACGGGAATTATATCAATCTCCATATCTCTTTCACTTTTGTTGGTCACTGTAATATCTCTGATTATTCTTTTGCTGTCAGAAGGGGAGAAAATAAGAACCTCGACCTGGATATTCTCATAGACAGTTGTCCATCTGTTATAACCGAGTCCGACAGCACATTCAAAGGAATCCGGTTCTTTTAAGACAGGAGTGAAAAAAGGACTGAAAAATTCATATTCTCCATTCTCATTCACATATCTGATATAGAGAGTTTCACCATTCATATCGGAAAGGGGCAGTTGAGGAATATACTTCGTTATTCTATTCAGAGCCGGATCTTCTGAACAAATTACACCACCGCCTGTCTGGTCGACAAAACCGCCGAATGACAGATTACCAATATAATTAATCCATTTTGTCGGCGTCTTCGCTGTATTTATAATATATTCTTTTTTTTCATCGTTAAAATAACCGCAATTCATTACCTTTTCTCCAGAACTTGAGTTAGTTGTGGCACACAACTAACTCAAGTTATCACGAAGTAAGGGCTCTGTCAAAGGGCATCACAAATTAAGATTCATTAATACAGGAGTTTAATATTTCTACATTAGCCAGGTTTTCTTCTACAACAGCCTGAATATGTGCCATGAATTGATATAACTCACTCGATTGTTCTCTCTGTTTGGATAGAATATCAGTGATATTCAGGAACAGATCTCGGATATCTCCCATGGTACGGGCTACCTCTGTATCAGCAGTCTGGCTTTCTTCCGATAGATGTCTGATTATTCTCGTATCATTAAGAAGACTTTGAACGGCTTGTGAAATAGAAGCTGATTCATTTCTCTGTTCATTCAATCTATTTGTCATAGAATTGATTTTCTCTGATGAGAGTTTGGTATTGGTGATGATGCCTGTTAACGATTCAGTTACTTCTCCCGATAGATCCCGGCTTTTTCCAATTGATTTCTGCATATCTTCAATTTTCTGCAAACTGCTGTCGAGCTGTACTTTCGATGCTGATGAAAGGGTTCGGATCTCACTGGCCACAACGGAAAAACCTGCTCCGGAACTCCCGGCTCTTGCCGCTTCAATGGCAGCGTTGATAGATAAAAGAGATGTTTTTTCTGTAATATTTTCAATTGCAGTGAGAATCTCAATGATGAATTTGCTGTATTCAGACACTTCAATAATAGAATTGTTTGACTCTTTTATTATTTTTGTACTGTCTGAAGCCAGACTGGCCAGATTATCTGCTGTGGATTTTGTATCGTCTGCAAACTTGAGAATTTCCGATAGGTGCTCATTCATGCTGTGAATTGTATGAGATACGTCTCTAACGGCATCTGATTGATTCTGAATGGAAACAGGCATTTTCTCAGAAGAGATCTGCATTCTGTTTTCCATTTCAGTAATGACCTGTTTTAATTCAGATACCCTGGAAAAGACCTCTTCCGTAATGGTTTCATTCTCATCGGCGCTCTCTTCTATTTTTTCACTTGTTGAAGAAACCCCATCCTGAATCTGCTGACTCGAAAGAGTGAGAGTTTCAGAAACACCTCTGATTTTATCAATCATCAAGCTTTGCCTTTTATTTTTTTCATCGAGCATTCTTGCATCTTTTTGGGCTTTCGCCGAGATATTCGCCTGGCTTATGGCAAGAGTGAAGAATATGAACATAACCAAAGCCAGGAAACCATAAGCTGTTAAATAGGCATATGGCAATTTATTCTGAGCTATATACAAAATGTCGTGTCCTGCAGTTCCAACGATTACAAAAAAAGAGATCAGAAGAGGTATAGAGCTTTTATTTTTGTACTTGAAAACTGACAAAATGAGCACAGTTATATTGATTATGATAATCGGAAGAAATACAAATTGTGTTACCGGTCCATAAATAACATCAATAGCTTCTTTTGAATTACGGGTGAAAAAAATGATTGTGAATATCAATCCTACTGCTCCGGGTATTATATTCCTGTATCTATTTCTCTTAAAAAGACCTGTAAATTCAGTAACAAAATAAAAGGCGATCAATGCCATCCATGTAAAGCCGATTTTTGAAAATGCTTTTATCAGTACTTCATTGGCAGAATGATGATTCAATGTGATTTCAAAATAGGCCAGAACAAAACTGAAACACATAAAGGCAAAATATATATAATTCAGATTTTTAAATCTTCCTATATAAGCATAAATTATGAAAAAGACAAAAAGAAGAATGGATAAAACCGATGCTCCTCTTATTATATACACACCGATGAAATTTCTGTTAAATGCCAGTCTCGATGCATTTCCAAAAGAGGTCAGAGTTAATGAAGTCAAGGGAGCCTTTTCAAAAAGTGGATAGGCCTGAAATACCAGTGTATTTTTTTCATTTCCGTAATTTAAAATTTCCCCAGGAAGGAAAACATCAACAGACTCATATGAGTGTGAAACATAAATTTCCGAATAGCTTCCATTTCGGTGAATTCTTTTTCCATTTAAATATACGTTGTAGGGATAATCAGAAGGTCCGAGATAGAGAGATATATCTTTTCCCTCTATGCTCTGGTTTACATAAAAATCAACAGAAAAACTGTACATTTTTCTCTGGTTTTTATCGGCTTTTTCCAGGCTCCCTCCATCATATTTATTGAATCCCTGTTGGCTGCCATCGACATAAGCTCCCGGATCAAAATTATCAATTGAATATGTGATATCAGTTAAAATCAGTGTTTCATCAATAGAATTCAGAGTGTTGCTGAATAAAGGAAGCGAAACTATAGAAAGAATAATGAAGAACAGGCTTTTTCTGAGAATCATGAGAACCCCTAATATGGAATGAGAATCTAGTATATCTTATTTCAATGTCTCCAGGATAACAAGTACTATATCCTTGACTTAATCTTTTTAGGTTGATAGTTTTCCAACCGTTAGAGGTGAAAATTTTGAAGAATAAAACTCAAATGCTCGGAGAGGATCCAATAGGAAAACTTCTTCTCAGGCTTTCAGTTCCAGCTACTATCGGAATGATTGTCAATGCATTATACAATTTCGTAGATACTATATTTGTCGGCCGTGGAGCCGGTCCAATGGCCATTGCCGGTTTAACAATTGCTTTTCCCATTCAAATGCTAATAATGGGTGTTGCACAGACCTATGGTGTCGGAGGTGCCTCTATTGTCTCCCGAAGATTAGGTGAGGGAAAGGATGATGAAGCTGCTTCCGTTGCCGGATCAGCTCTGATGATTTCATTTATCTCGGCAATTGTCCTATCTATTTTCGGTCTGATTTTTCTTGAACCCATATTGGCAGCATTCGGTGCTTCAAAGACCATTATGCCTTTTGCCAAAGAATATATGTCTGTTATTTTCTTCGGATCACCTTTTCTGGCTATTGCCATGACCGGAAATAATCTGAGTCGTGCTGAGGGACAGGCTAAAATCGCTATGATGACGATGATCATCGGTACGGGTTTAAACATTATTCTCGATCCGATATTTATCTTTGCCTTGCATTTGGGAATAAGGGGAGCGGCTATTGCAACAGTAATCAGTCAGTTCTTTGCATTTGTATATATTGTGTATTTTTACAAAAAAGGCGGCAGTCATCTTCCTTTAATAAAATCTTCCTTCAAAATACAATTCAACTTTGTCAGGGAAATGGTTTTACTCGGGATTCCCACATTTGTGAGACAAGCCGGAATGAGTTTATTGGCCATTGTCATAAATAACTCACTGAAAATTTACGGGGGAGATATTTCAATCGCAGCATATGGAATGATCAATCGCGTAATGATGTTTATCTTGATGCCCTTATTCGGAATTGTTCAGGGATACCAGCCTATTGCAGGTTTTAATTTTGGCGCAAAAAAATATGATCGGTTGGCACAGGTTAACAGAATATCCTTTATAACAACGACACTAATGTCCCTATTCGGCTTTATATTGATACAGCTGATGCCGAGAATCCTTATGGGAATGTTTACCACTGACCAGGAATTGATCGATGTGGCGACTAGCGCTATTAAAAAAATGACTCTGGCATTGCCTTTAATCGGTATACAGGTGATAGGAGGCACGTATTTTCAAAGTGTCGGTAAAGCGGGACCTGCTATGTTTCTGGGATTATCGAGGCAGTTTATCTTTTTGATACCATTAGTCTTGATCCTGCCTCCGATTCTGAAGGTTGACGGTATCTGGTATGCGGCCCCTTTGGCTGATATTCTTTCGACGATACTGACAGTCAGCTGGATGGCATTGTCCTGGAGAAAAATGCAGAAACAGATAAAATCAGGTATAATTTAACTTTTCAGGTCTCGACTTGTCACTACTTTTTGTTTTTTTTATACCATTCTTTATCGCCATATAATTTCTCGGCGCATTCTAAGCACAAACCATGGCTGAACAGAGCATCAGTATGCTTTTCAATATATGATTCAAGATTATTCCAGTAACCTTCATCATCACGGATTTTTTTACAATTGGAGCAAATGGGGACTAGTCCGCTCAAAGTTTCGATTTTCTCGTTTTTT
>Ga0070729_10000864_pt1 | contig 55181 bp, 45 predicted proteins | sample tdDd472_FD_66725 | JGI IMG/M metagenome (GOLD analysis project Ga0070729, IMG submission 66725) | Marine sediment microbial communities from the Atlantic coast under amendment with organic carbon and nitrate - tdDd47.2 | ecosystem: Environmental > Aquatic > Marine > Coastal > Sediment | place... | reverse complement strand
GGAGCCGCTGTTGCGCACCGTGACCACGCCACCCGTCGAGGAGCCGCCGCCGGCGCCGCCAACCGCATAGATGCCGCCCGAACTGCTGCCGCTGCCGGCGCCCGCGCCGATGCTCGACGCGTTGATGCCATAGGCGGCTTCGCCGGTGGTCAGGATTGAACCATGATTCGTCACCACTACCGCGCCGGCATTGCCGCCCTGGCCGCCCTTTTCGCCGAGCGCCGCGATGCCGGTCGGCTTGCCGCCGGTGCCGCCATTGCCGCCAAGGCTCTGGACGAAGACGCCGTGGCCGAGCTTGCCATGGGTGGTGATGTCGGAATGGATGCCGAGATTGACGGTGATCTCGCCGCCTGCTCCGCCCGCGCCGCCATGGCCGGCCTTGGAAGCGAACAGGCCGAAAGCGCCGCCGCCGTTGCCGCCCTCGCCGCCCTTGCTGATGGCATTGATTCCGTAGCGCTTGTCGCTCGTCGCGTCGACGGTGACCACGCCATTGTTGTTGATTCCGACCGAGCCGGCATCCCCGCCGTGATGGCCGTCATGGCACCAACTGTAGACAACGACCGTATGGCAGCTGCCATTGCCGCCTTTGCCGCCATAGGACGTCACCGAGACGCCGTGTGCGTCCGTGGTCGATAACCCGCCATCATTGCCGGGATAGGGTTCCCGGTGCGTCGCCGTAAGGCTCGCATGGATCGTTTCGCCGGGATTGTCGGGCGTTCCGGCCAGGTATTGCGCCAGCTCGTCGCCGGTATAGCTGGTGCCGTTGATGGAGAAGTCGTTGTCGCCGACCACGATGATGTAATAGCCATCCGAGAGGACCGGCTGGTTGTCGCTGTCGGCGACGACTTCCGTGTCATTGCCGTCGATCTTGACTGTTACGATATTGCTGAACGTCGTCGAAATGCCGTCGCTGCCATTTGCTCCGGTCTGGTCCAGCTCTATCCCAATTTTCGAAGGATCGACCACGGTCACGCCGGGCGTCGACCCCGACACGGTGACCGTGGTGACGTGGGATGTGTAGCGGATGCCGGCCTGCGGGACGTCGGGGCAGTCGGCCGTCGAGCCGTTGACGACGCAGCCCTCATTCTCGGCGCGGGCGGAGCCGGACATCGCCAGATAGGGCAGCGGCACTCCGAAGGCGGCGACAAGCACGGAAAGAACGGAGACGTGCCACAATCCGCGACGGATCGATCCGCCCACAGCGACTCCCCGTTCAGCAATCACAGCAGGCCGGCACCCGGCAACAGCATGTCGAATCAAAACGTCCACCCTCGCCAGCAGGTTGGTCAGGTTTTCAAATCGAATCAATGCTCAAAGGTTGGAAGACGCGGCAAACGGAAGCTTTTTCAACAGGGTAACCCTTCGAAAGGGACCACAACCCGAACAAGGCTGACTTGTTAGCGCAAACAAAACGGCGGCAGGTCAAACCGTATTTCCGCATCTCGCTCGGACAGAGACTTGCTTATTGGCAGGGATCACTGAATTTCACAGCTCAGCATCGCGATTGAGTTGGGTCATTCTCAAGACCCGCCGTGCCAGTGACCTCGCTGCCACCCTGTGAAATTCCACAACCGAGTGCTTCTTGCTCTCGCGGATCCTGTCGAGGTCGATCCTGACAAGGCGGCTGTCGTGCTCGGCGACAACCCAGGCCGTCCTGGGACTGCCCGCGTAGAAGGCAATCTCGCCGATCAGCGCATAGGGCCTGAATTCGGCGACGCGCACCCGATTGCCGCCGGAGTTCTCTATTTCCGCCCTGAGCCGCCCTTCCTCAAGGACGTACAACTCCGTGGAACGCGCTCCGCTTTCGAGCAGGACCTCCCCCGCGGACAGCTTGATGTCCCGGATTATTCTGTCTTCGGCTTGAAAATCCGATTTCAGCTCGGCAACAACCTCTTTAAGCGATTTCCCTTTGTTCGGATCGCTGAACTGCTTTTCGAGAAGCAACTTGTCCTCGATGTCCCTGATGGCGCTGTCGAGGCTTTCCGCGACGACGATAGCGTCATGCGTGGCGAGCAAGGATCGCAGCGGATTTCTGAGATTTTCCGAAAGCCGGGCCAGGACCAGGGTCGCACGGTATTGGGCGGACTTGTCGGCGATCGTTTGCAGCGAAGCGACCGCCGAGGCGTCGATTCCCGAGACCCGCGCGAAGTCGAGCACGAGATATTCCGCATCTCCCGGATCGGCGAGCTCCGCCATTGCGTGATCGACCAGCCGGTCCGCCGTTCCGAAGAACACGAAGCCGGACAGTTCCAGGATGACGGCTTTATCGCCGGTTTCCGAGAGCAGGGCCGAGGCTTCGTCCGACCGCTCGACCCTCGATCGCCGGCTGGCGACCGTCGAGCGCATCCGAACGATTTCCGTGTTCGAATAGGAATAGATGAAGATGGTCACTGCCGCCAGGATCCCGATGCCCAGGGCGGTAAGGAAGCTGAAGGCGGCGGCGACCAGGACGATCAGCCCCACGGTGAGATGTTCGAGCGCGGAAAGACGGCTGCGGCTTTTCCACAACCACGTCCAGATCAGATCGAACCCCAGATAGGAGATGATGAGGGCGAACAGTCCCGCGGGAAGATAGGACAGGATGCTGGTGCCGAAAGAGAGGACGAGCCCGAAACCCGCCGCGGCCGCGACAGCGGGCAGGATTCCAGCGAGGCCCATCCGCCTTGCCAGGATCGTTTCGCCGAGGATCATGAATCCCGGAAGCCCGCCGGCAGACGACGCAGCGATGTTGGCCAGACCGTGCCCCCGCAGATCGCGTTCGACATCGGACCCCAAAGCGAAAGTGGCGGAAAAGCCCGTCGTGTGGAGCATCGAGCCGAGAATGGCCAGCCCGGCTATCGCGAGGATCGTCGGCGATTGCTCGAAAATCCTGGACCAGTCGACGTGATCCAGTTGAGCGAATGAAAACTCACTCGCCAGCGATACCTCGTCGAAGGGCCCGAGCATCAAGCCCGACATCCTCGCATCCCCGACCGGTATCTCCAGCAGGAAGACGACCAGGTAGAAGAGAACGACCGACAGGCATATGGACAGCGGAATGACCAGGTCGCCGCTGTACCTCCTCGTCAGCAAGAGCACGATCAGCCCGCCCCCGATCCATGGCAGCCAGAGATGAAGAGGCGCCGCCATGACGAGTTCGGCGATATTGTAGAACGTCACGGACTCGCGAAAGAGGACCGAGAAGGCCCCCATCAGCAGGAGATATCCGGTCGCGGCCAGAAAGCCCGCAACGACCGGGTACGGCATGAAGCGGACCATTGAGCCGATCTTGAAAACACCGGCGGCAAACAGGACAACGCCGGTGACGAAGCTCGTCACGACGAGAAAGGCGACGACTGTCGGCAGGGTGTTCTCGGCGGACGGACCGAGGTGAGTAGCGATTGCGACGCCGGCGCCGCTGATCAGGATAGCCGTGATGTCCTGGGGTCCGCAGACATAGCCCCGATACGAGCAGAAGAGGCTTCCGACGAGGGCCATCAGTATGGAGCCCAGCAGGGTCAGCATGATTCCGCTACCCAGGTGGATGGAAAGCGGTCCGGTGTAGACGAGCGCCGCGAAGGAAATGGCCAGAATGACTGACATCGAGCCGATCACGACTGAGGCAACGGCCGACTGGGCGAGGCGCAGCATAGTCGAGATCGGAATGCCTCCCTTCCGGACAGACAATCATCGTGCCGGCGAGACCGGGAACGATAATGTTCTGAAACTGAAACAAGGGCATTCTGCCGGCAGATTCCAGCGCAAAGTACCCAGGAATCAGGTGAAACAGATTCGGCGTCTTTTCCAAGATGAGCGAGCATGGAAAGCCGAGAATTCGGTTATGGTCTTGATTTTGATGGTGCCCGGGGGCGGATTTGAACCACCGACACGCGGATTTTCAAGCCCGTGTTGAAGCCGAGAAAACAAGCACTTACAGAAAAAATACTGTCAAACCGCGCTCCGGAAATCAAAGACTTAGCGGCGCGCTGTCAAACTCCTGCATACCTGAAATCCAGACCGCCGCGCGGTGGTATCAGGCCCATCGGCATACACTGACCAGGCCGGCAGTCGCCGCCCTGCGCGACACTTTCGCACTAACCGCACTGCAGGCCATCCAGGCGATCAGGCTCGCGAATGGAGAAGTCGCGCGATGAGCGGATCGCTTGTCGACGCATGGTCTTGGCGGCACGCCGTCCTGCAGTCTGATCTACCGGCCACAACACGGCATGTCTTGCTCACGCTGTCCTGCTTCATGAACGAGGTCGGCACCGGCTGCTATCCGACACAAGAACAGATCGCAGCGGCGACAGGTCTCACCGATCGGGCAGTCCGCAAACACCTAGAAATCGCGTGCGGCGTCGTGAAGGACGCGAAAGGGAAGCGGATCGATCCGGCGCGGATCTGGATCGAGGTGATCGAGCACGGATTTCGCGGCCAGAAATGGCGCAATCACGAATATCGCGCGGTCTGGCCGGAAGGCTTTCAGATCAAGAAAGCTGCGGAACGTGGTTCCGGTCCTTCGGCCAAAGGTGCGGAACGTGGTTCCGGTAAGGTGCGGAACGACGTTCCTACTACCAGTCCATACACCATTCCAACAACACCTAGCGGTGTTGTGAAGCGCGCGCGCGGAAAGCGATCACATGAGGGGAAACCTCGCAACGTCATCGAAGCGGCAAGGCAGGTAGCGGCGAAAGGAACAGCCGATGTCCAATAGCGAAAATAGAACCGTAACGAGGCAGGACGTGGCGAGCGCTCTCGTTCGCCTTGGCTCGCTGCCGACACGTGCCAGCGACGATGCCCTTGGCGATTTCGAGGTCTACGTCACGGCGCTGCAAGGCGCCCGTTTCGATCACCTGGAGCTTGCCATAACGGCGATCATGCGAGGGGCGCTAGGCCACGGCTTCCTTCCCTCACCGCCAGAGCTGCGCATCGAGTGCGACAAGATCGCCAAGGCAGAGCAGGCACAACGAGCAAAGTTGATCGAGCAGCGGCGTCGCTTCGAAGAGATGGCGGGATACCAGCGCGCCCTGCCTGAGCCTACGCCGGAGGCGCGCGCTCGAGTGCAAGCCATGGTCGACCAGTTCTGCGGGAGGCGGCCGTGATCATCGCTCTCGATCATCCCTGCGAAACAGTTGCAGTAGCAGGCCAGCGAAGGCCACGTAGGCGAGTATCCAATCAGGTTCAAACGGCGGCAGCGGGATCATTGCACGGTCTCCTTCGTGATTTGGTTGACCCAGATGCTGCCGACGCTGTGGCGAAAAGTCAGTTGAATGGGGGGGCGGGTCAAAAGTCTAGAATCCCCCTCCGCCTAGACCGCCCCCCCTCTCATTCGCAGCTTTTTTTTCTTGCCAGAGCGCTTTTGAGGCCAGTTTGCCTCAACTGCGGAATATCCGCAGTTCCGTGTGTTGTTAACCAATTGAAAAAGCTTGCTTTCTTCAACTGGCGAAACTCCCCAGTTGGGATTTACGATCATTTTTCCCGTTTAATTTTCATCGGGGCGATGCGGTGACCGACGAGACCGTAACAACCGCTTGCCTCGCCTGCGGCCGGCCGATCGTCCAGCCGAAGAAGCCGCGCGGCCGACACAAGCGGCGCTGCTCCGATGCCTGCGACAAAGTCGAGCGGCTGAAAGCCAACCGGCGCTGGCGCGACGCGCACCGCAAACAGCCCCGCCTCGCCTTCCTATGCGAACCCACCGTCCACGAAAGGGATCAACATGACGACGACTGACCAGGTTAGAGACTTCGAACAGGACGCGCGCCACGAGCGGCTTTCCGATGCGGTGACAAAGGCGCTCGCCGGGCTCTCTGCGCGATATGCACGGAACCCGGAAGCACCGTTTGCGATCTTCGAGGGCGGCGTTTTCGGCGGTGCCGTGGTGCTGCTGTCGAGGACCAACACGACAGCCGCCGAGGTCGCCGACCTCCTCGAGGAGATCGCCGAGCAGTTCCGCAGCGTGCCGGCCGATGTCGGCGCTGTGGAAACCCGCCCGAACTGATTGCGCGCGGTCCGACATGCTGGTATCCGTGGAATCGTGCTCATCGCAAAGGCGAGTCACCGGCCAAGCCGGGATCCGCAGCGAGGGCCACTTCTCAGGGACCGGCAAGGCCGGACCGCGAAGCTTAACCGGGTGCCGACTGGCGCCCACGTTGACACGCGAGAGAGGTGGCCAATGAAACTCCCCTCATTCGACCTTTCGCCCCTGCCGAAGTCTGTTCGCTTCGACATTCCACGCGTCGCCGATCCTCGTTTCGAGGTCTCCGGCGACACGATCGAAATGTTCGATGCGATCGGCGAAGGCGGGATCACGGTTGCCGGCGTCACCGCCGCGCTTCGGCCGCTTGCCGGCCGGGACGTGACGGTGCAGATCAACTCGCCTGGCGGCTCGTACTACGATGGCGCGGCGATCTATAACGCGCTGCGCGCTCATGACGGCGCGATCACCGTCCAGGTGCTTGGAATCGCCGCCTCGGCGGCGTCGATCATCGCAATGGCCGGCGATCGCATCGAGATGGCGCGCAACGCCGAGATGATGATCCACCGTGTCTGGGCGATCACGATCGGAAACGAGGAAGATCATGCCGAGAGCATGAAATTCCTGCAGCGGCTCGATCGTACCGCCGCAAAGACCTACGCCGCGCGCAGCGGAAAGCCGGAAAGCCAGATTTCCGGCCTGATGCGGGCAGAGACGTTCCTGACGGCGCAAGAGGCAATCGACCTCGGCCTGGCTGACGTGATGCTTGCCCGCGATGCGGATCCGAAACGGTCCGCGACGAAGGCGGCTACCCCGATCCAGATCGCCAACAAGCGTGAATTGTCCGAGTTCCTTCACCGGGCCGGCCTGTCCAAGGTCGCGGCGCAGCGCGTCGCGTCTGGCGGGTTTTCCGCCCTCAATCCCAAAATCGATGCCGGAGCGCTCGCTCAGAAGATCAGGGCGACGGCGGCAGCAATATCGAGGACATAACGATGGAAGAAGAAATCCTGGCCGCGCTCGCGGAGATGCAGAGCGCTATTACCAATCAGCATGGCCGTACGGCCGAAGAAATTGTCGCGATGCAGACGCAAATCGACCGGATGGCCGAGACCTTCGCAAGCCAGCAAATCGGCGGCGGAAGCGGTGATCCTTTCAGCGGCACCGACACACAGCGCGCGAGCGCGGCCTTGGTCGACTATATGCGGACCGGCAACCTGCAGGGACTTCAGTCACTCTCCCCGCGCGCCGACATGCAGTCCGACAGCGATCCGGACGGCGGTTATACCGTCCCGAAGGAGATCGATCGCGTCATCCAGAACCAGATGATCGAGATCAACCCGATGCGCCGCCTGGCCAACGTGGTGCGTACCTCGACGAGCGATTACCACAAGATCATCAACAGGCGTGGCGCAACCTCTGGCTGGTCCGGCGAGCGTGAAAACCGCGAAGAAACCGACACGCCCACGCTCGGCGATATCAAGCCGCCGATGGGCGAACTGTATGCAATGCCCGAGATCACCAAGTGGATGGCCGATGACAGCCAGTTCGACTTGGAAGGCTTCCTGCAGGAAAACGTTTCCGACGAATTCGCCTATCAGGAGGGTGGTGCGTTCATCAACGGCGACGGCGTGAACAAACCTCGCGGGCTGCTCTCCTATGACACTTCGTCCGATGTCGACGGAACGCGAGCCTTCGGAACGCTGCAATACGTCGCAACGGGCGTCGCCGCGGCCCTCTCGGATGCCACGAACAACGGTGTCGACAAGCTCATCGACCTGGTGCACGCCGTAAAGCCATCCTATCGCGCCGGACCTGGTGTCGGCTGGCAGATGAACTCGGCAACCGCCGGTGTGCTGCGGAAGCTGAAAAGCCTCGGCGACACGTCGAATTATCTCTGGCAGGAAAGCCACGTCGAAGGCCAGCCGTCGCGGCTGCTCGGTTACCCTGTCTGGGAAAACGAGGACATGCAGGATATCGGCGCCAATGCCTATCCGATCGCCTTCGGCAATTGGAAGCGCGGCTATGTCATCGTCGATCGCTCGGAAACGGCGGTACTGCGCGATCCGTTCACGAAGAAAGGCTGGATCCGGTACTACTTCACCAAACGCGTGGGCGGTGCCGTGACGGACAGCCGCGCGATCAAACTGCTCAAGGTCGCTGCCTGATCGACACAAGGGCAGCGCGCGGCCGGCGGACCCCGACCCCTTCTAATCCGCCGGCCGCCTTCCAACGGAGACACCGAACATGGCAACCGATGTTGAAAGGCTTTTCGTTTCGCTCGAGGCGCGCGTCGACAAGTTCGAAAAAGCCCTGGCGAAAGCCAACCGCACCGCAGCGCAGCGCTCCAACACCATCGAGGCGCGCTTTGCGAAAATGAACAAGACCGTCTCATCGCATATGGCGCGGCTTGGCGCTGGCATCTCCGGCACGCTGGTCGCCGCGCTGGCACCGGCGGCGGTCGTGAAGGCGGTCAAGGACATCTCCGGCGAGATCGCGGCGCTGGCTGGCGAGGCAAAGCAGGCCGGCGTGTCGTTCGAGGCGTTCCAGGAACTCAGATACGCGGCCGAACAGAACAAGATCGGCGTCGACGCGCTGACGGACGGCTTGAAGGAAATGCAGCTGCGCGCCGACGAGTTCGTGCAGACCGGCAAAGGGCCGGCCGCCGAAGCGTTCGCGCGGATCGGCATCGGCGCGCAACAGCTCGCCGATGGGCTTCAGAAACCCGACGAGCTATTCCAGACGATCATCGGACGCATCGGCGAACTGGACAAAGCCGCGCAGATCCGCATTTCCGACGAGATTTTCGGCGGCACCGGCGGCGAGCAGTTCGTGCGGCTCATGGGCCAGGGCGCCGATGGCATCGCCCAGGCGCGAGAGGAAGCGCGCCAACTCGGTCTTGTCATGGACGAGGAAGTGGCGGCCAAGGCAGTCGAGATCGACCGCAAGTTTCAGCTGCTCTCCCGGCAGGTCGGCACCAACCTGAAAGAGGCGATCATCACGGCCGCCGACGCGCTGTCCGTGTTCATCGATCGCTTCAAGGACATCGAAAATCGCGGCCGGTCGTCATTGGACGAGCGCATGACGGAACTCGGCATGGAGCGGCTGGAAGTCGAAAACAAGATCCTCGCGCTGAAAGACAAACAGCGAAACGTGACGGGCGTTCTCGCCACGCTGGAGAAGCGCGAGATCGGCGGAACGATTTCGCAGCTGGAAGGCCGCCTGCAGGCGATCAGCGACGAGGAAAAGCGGATCCTCGGCCGGCTGGACAAGCTGCCCTCCACAACGCCACCGTCGACCTCCGGCGGTGAGCTATCCTTCACGCCGCTGCCGCCGCCTGGCGATGGCGGCGGCAAGGACAAGAAACGCTCGTCGTTCGACAGCTCCGTCGAGTCGATCATTGCCCGGACGCGCGCGATCGAGGCCGAAACGGCCGCCTATGCGTCGCTCGATCCGACCATCGAAGATTACGGCTATGCCGCCAACCGGGCGCGTATCGAGGCGGAGCTGCTCGCCAAGGCTGAAAAGGACGGTCTCGACCTGAAACCGGCGCTGCGCGAGCAGATCGCCAACGTGGCGGCTGCCTACGCCCAGGCGGAGGCGAATGCCGCCAGCCTGGAACACCAGCAGGCGGAGCTGATCGCGTCGATGCAGGAAATGCGCGATTTCAGCCGCGACGTGCTGTCCGGCTTCGTCGACGATCTTCGCGCCGGCAAGTCGGCGAGCGAGGCGCTCGCGAATTCGCTGCAAAAGGTGGTCGACAAGCTGCTCGATTCGGCCTTCGACAATCTGTTTTCCGGGGCTCTTTCCGGCGGCCTGGGCGGCGGCGGCGGCGGGCTGCTCGGCGAAACTTACAACCCCAATTTCAGGAGAGCGATATGAGCGCATTTTATCTGACAGTACATGACGACGCGGTGCAGATCCTGACCGATGGCGCGGTCTATACCGAGGACGGAACTCTGCTCGACATCGCGTCGAAGATCCGGCCGATCGGCGATCTCCCGCTCGCCATGACGGCGCGCGGCACGCTCGTTCCGTTTGATGTCCTCGCCCCGGCGCTCGACCTGGTTGCCGGCGCAGGGTCGGTCGACGGCGTGATGAAGTACCTCGAAACCATCCTCGCCAAGCCGCAGCGCCGACGCGATCTATCTACGACCGCGTTCCAGGCGGTGCTGGTCGGCATTTCCGAACAGCACGGCCCGTTTGCGCGCATGTTCGCCAGCGTCGACATGCCGGGTATCGAGGCGTTCCTGCTTTACGATGTCGCCCCGGAAAGCGCAGGCGGGCCGGAGGTCTCGATCGAGGAACTGCCGTTCACCGGCGCGGATTACGAAGCCGCTGGCGTCTTCGCGCTGCAGCGTTATGGCGTCGCGATCATGGAAGCTATGCGGCGCAAGCCCGGGCCGAACCCGGCGATGCCTGATTTGCCGGAGCTGTACGGCATCGGCGGGCACGTGGATTTGACCGTCGTGCATGCGGGCGGCGTGACGACTGCGCGGCTGCACGAATGGCCGGACAGGATCGGCGAGAAGATCAACCCCTTCGCGGCCGACGCGGCGGCGATCGCGGCGGAATAGCTTGACGACGGCCGGCGGCCGTGGTGTCTGGTGCCGGGATGGAGAGACCCAGAAACGAGGTCTCCCATGGTCAGACGCCACCGTCGCCGCAAGGCTCTTTATGGTATCGAGCGCGAACGCTTCGCGCGTGAAGCGGGCGAGATGCACAATCGATTAATGGCCTATACGCTCGCGCTGTCGCCGCTCTCCGATGATTACCGGGCGATCCAGCGCTTTCACGACGCCCTGATGCAGGCGATCCGCGATGTAACCGGCGAAGCGCCTGAGTGGACGCGGACTCCACCGGGCTTTCGCGGCGAGCGTGATTGACGGCCGCGCAGATCCGCGCCAGCCTTGCCGGATGATCAAAGCGCCGAGATCAGATGAGGATTGGCCGGATCGTGCCCTCGATTGCGAGGAAGCGATGGAGGACGCATTCATAGCAATCGCCGATCGGCTCCAGGCAGGCGGCATGACGCCGCAACAGGTGGCCGCCGAGCTTATCGAGGCCGCCGCGCAGCCGAACCATCCCTTCGCGATCGATCTGCGCCAGCTCGCCGCCTGGACAATCGCGGCCGGCTGGCACAGCGGAGAAGTCGCGCGCGGGATCGTCAGCCTGGCGGAAAACTACAGGCTCGCCGTCGAGGCGAACCGGGAAACGGAGCGGCAGATTCGGCGAGCGTGGGGCGAGCCGAGCTGACGGTTTTCCGTAGAACGGTGCGAAATCAAACTGTTCCACTGGTCGTTTCACGGGAAACCCGCTGAAACAGGCAATCAGAGAATGTATTCCCGATGGGAAGACTTTCGGCGCGCCAGGCCGGCGGCGCGTCCAAACCGTTCCAGCGGGGAACGGTTTCCCCTGGTGGGGAAGTTGCGTTTTTTCGCGAAGCAGGGCAGAATCGTCCGTGGGCTTGGAAACCCGGACCGAGATAACAGACACGACCGTTGGCGCGATTGCGTCTGTGAGAACTGGGGAAATTCCCCAGTTGAGCGGCAGCTTGGCGGCTGTCCGCTGACCGACATCCTATGTCGGGACGCGGGCGCCATACAATAGCTGAAAAGCGAAAACGTCCGGCTCGTCTCTCGGCGGGTTTCCAACGTCCCGGCGCCAGGCCGAACCTGGCACCGGCCTTGGAAAGCCGAAAAACCGAGAAAAAACCATGCAGACTATCGACCTCAGCCGCCGAGCGACATTGGCCTTAATTGGCGGTTCCGCCGCCGCCGCGATCGCGGCACCCTCCCGAGCGTTTCCAGTAGAGCGCAAAGAGGAGTTACCCATGAACGCAATCACGAACCCAGCCGACTTTCGCACCGAAACCGCCCTGGCCGGCGCAAGGGACCTCGCGGAGTTGATTGAGCGGGAACGGGCCGCGACGGTGTTGGAAGATCAACTCGTCGAAAAAGAAACCCGGCTGATCGAGCATGAGCGGGATTGGCTACGGGCGCAGAACTGGCCGCGTTTCCGCCTTCTGCACTACAGCCTCGACCCAGCGACCGATCACGAGCAAATCATCGAAGCCTTGGACGGCATGGCGCGGTCCGGAATGTATTGGGAAGGCGCTGAGGGCCGGGAAATCATCGCGAAATGGCGCGGGATCGCCAACGAAGCGGAGGCTCGTTTTCAAGAATTCCACGCATCGACCGGATTGGAAGAGCTGACGCGCGAATGCGACGATGCGACGGAAGCGGTCATCGTGGCGCGAAACCTGATCCTTCAGTACCCGGCAAAAACACCCGAAGATTTCGCGCTAAAAGCCGCATGGCTGGAAGAGCGCTTCGTCAACGGCCGCGCCGGCTGGGGCGACGACTGCGGGCGGATGCTGCTTGCGAGCTTTGTCGGCTTCGATAACGCCTGCCCGCAGCTGTTTCCCGCGTGAACGCAAAGGGCGGCCTTCGGGCCGCCCATGCTGTGGACTAGATTTTAGACATATTGCGGACTCCGTGCTAGCATGCTAATCAATAGGCAACCTACACGGAGCCGCAGACCGATGCCTGATTATCTCTACACTGCCACACAGATTGCGGAGCTCACAGAGGGGCACGTTGTGCAGAAGACCCTGAACAATTGGGCCAATCACGGCCACTGGCGCTCCGCAATCCAGCCCGCTGATCCCGGCCGGCCGCGCCTCTATTCCCGCGCGAATGTGCTTGAAGCGGTGATTGGCTCGCGCCTCCAGATCGCCGGCATAGCGCGCCGCGATTTCCTGACCGTCATTCGTGTCATGGGGTCGCGGGCGCGCTCGGTTGGCTATGTTGCGACGCAATTCGATTATGCGGCCGAGCACGTTTCGTTCGCGACCGGAAGCGAGGGCTGGTATTGGGCCATTGCTCGCAAGGTGATCGGCGGCGATCCGGTGATCTACGCGGCCGACACCGTTTCCCGCGAGCACATTGCCGAGTGGATCGAAAAGGAAGGGGGAGACTGCAATATCATCCTTCCCATTTCCGAGATCGTCGCCGCCGTGGATGCGCTTGAAGTAGCGTACAAGGTGGAGGGGTAGCGGCGATGCAGTCGGCAACGCTTAACCTCAATCTATCGCCTCGGCGCATGATGAAGATCGGCGAAGCGGCACACTATTGCGGGATGGCGGAAAAGCGGTTCAAGACGCTCTGCGCAATCTCGCCGGTCGAGATGCCGGACGGATCGCTGCGCTGGGACTTGCACGACCTCGACCGCTGGATCGATAGCCTGAAAGCCGGCGGCGGCAGCGATGCCGACCAGATCGTGGACCGGCTCTGATGGTCGTCGACAAGCGCAAGCAGGGGCCGAATCCGCCGGGCTTTCAGGTCTGGCGAGACAAGAAGAAGCCCTATGCCTGGCGCACGCGTCACCGGACCAGTGGCCAAACGGTCGATTGCCGGAAATTCGAACCCTACACCATGCAATGGTACGCTGAATGCGCACGCATCGCCGCGCTTGTCGAAAAGACCGCTTCAGCGAAGCCGGGGACACTCGGCATGGCGATCACGCGCTTTCGCGATAGCAACGCCTTCACGGACCTCGCCGACCGCACCAGGCGCGATTATCAACGCGTGTTCGACTTCCTCCAGCCGATCGCCGACACGCCACTGGTCAAGTTCGACACGCCGCTCGTCGTGCGGATCCGCGACAGGATCGCGCAGAAACATGGCTGGCGCTGGGGAAACTACACCCGCACGGTTTTCTCGCTTCTTTTCGAATGGTGCCGCGAGCGGGGCTATATGGCCGCCAATCCAGCATTTCGGCTCAAATCGATCAAGCGACCGAAGTCGCTGCCACGCGCAAACCGGCCATGGCGCGACGAGGAACGCAATGCGGTTTGGGATGCCCTGCCGGCACACATGCGCGTCCCGGTGGCGCTGATGATGTATTGCGCCCTCGATCCTCAGGACGCGCTCTCTTTGCCGCGTACGGCTATTCGCGACGGGATGATTGACACCCGGCGCGGCAAGACAGGAACCGGCGGCCGCTTTCCGCTACCGTTGCCCGTGTCGGAAGCGATCGCGGTTGCGCCGCCGCACGATGCAATCACTCTTTGCGCAAACTCGCGTGGACATCCTTGGACAGGTTCAGGCTTCCGGGCGTCTTGGCGGCCAATCCGGACGCGCCTGGAGGATGCTGGCGCGATTGGAGCAGGCCTCACGCTGAAAGGCTTGCGCCACACCGTCGCGACCGTTCTCGCCGAGCTCGGCTTCGACGAGCGCACCATTGCCGACATGCTTCAGCAGACGACGACCGCCATGGCGCGACACTATTCGCGCGACGCGGACAAGAGCCGAAAGCTGACCGGTGTCGTGGCTGATTTCACCGCCGAAATGAACAGGCGGGGAACGAAAATTGTCAAACCCGACTGAAAAACTGTCAAACTCGCACGGGGCGAATTCGATATGACTAACGAAAAGCCAAATTGTTTCAATAGGATGGGATGGTGCCCGGGGGCGGATTTGAACCACCGACACGCGGATTTTCAATCCGCTGCTCTACCCCTGAGCTACCCGGGCAAACACTTCAGACAATCGTCGTGAAGGCACTGTCCGGGGCGGTGCCGCCGGAAAGTGCGCGGGTTATAGCATGTGATTTTGCGCTGGCAAGCGCCAATTTCCCGTTCGCGCGCGTGGCCGGCGTCAGGTCCGGTCGGGCAGCATGCCGCCGCCGTTCTCGCGCTTTTCCTGTTCCTCGATGATGCCGAGGAACCGGCGGAAGAATTTCTCCATCCGGTCGAGGCCCTCGTCGAATTCCTCCTCGCTCGGCACGGCGAGCGTGCGGCCGGCCTTGTCCTCCAGCGCCGAGACGCGCTCCTCCAGCCGGTCGAGCGCATCCTGGAAGGCGGCGCGCTCGTCGGCGGCGAGCTTGCAGACGATCTGGCCGCTCTTTTCCGTACAGATCGACATTTCGCCGGTGGCCGTGTCCATGCGGACATAGCCTTCCCCGGTCTTTTCCATCACGTAACGGCCGTTCTCGGCGGCGGCCGGGGCGGCGGCCAAAAGCGGGGCGATTAACGCCGTGGCGGCGAATTCGCGGCAGGTGAATCTCATCGCGTCATGTCCTTTCGCGTCGGATCGGCGTCCCTTTGGCAAAGACATAGCAGACAATTCGGCGAGAATTGCGACGGGCGGGCAAGAAACCTGTCCGTTTCGCCGCGATGGCCTTTTCGTCGCCACGCGCCGGGATTAATGAGCGGGCATGGACCGGATCATCTACAAGATCGCGACGCGCGACCAGTGGGCCGAGGCCGAAAAGACGGGCGTCTTCGAGGGCGCGCCGATCGATATCGCCGACGGCTTCATCCATTTTTCCACCGCGGACCAGATGCGCGAAACGGCGACGAAGCATTTCGCCGGGCAGGACGACCTGCTGCTGGTCGCCGTCGACACGAAGGATTTCGGCGACGACCTGAAATGGGAGGTCTCGCGCGGCGGCGCCCTCTTCCCGCATCTCTACAAGCCGCTCGATCTCGCCGCTGCGATCTGGGTGAAGGATCTGCCGCTCGGCGAGGACGGCGCACATCAATTCCCGGAGATCGAGGGATGAACCCCGCGACGCTCTGGTCCTGCGCCGGCCGCTGGCTGAGCTTCCGCTTCGAGCCGGAAACCGCGCATCGCATGGCAATCGCCGGGCTCAAGAGCGGCATGTTGCCGGTGCGCGCGGCGAAGCCCGATCCGCGGCTTTCCGTGACGACGTCGGGGCTGACATTTCCGAACCCGGTCGGCGTCGCCGCCGGTTTCGACAAGAATGCCGAGGTGCCCGACGAGATGATCGGCATCGGTTTCGGTTTTGCCGAAATCGGCACGACGACGCCGAAACCGCAGCCCGGCAATCCGCGCCCGCGCATCTTCCGGCTCGCCCCCGACCATGCCGTCATCAACCGGCTGGGCTTCAACAATGAGGGCCATGACGCCGCCTTCGACCGGCTGGTCGCGCGCCGCGGCCACGGCATGCTTGGCGTCAATATCGGCGCCAACAAGGACGCCGAGGACCGCATCGCCGATTATGTGACGGGCCTGCATCGTTTCTACACGCTGGCCGATTATTTCACCGTCAATATCTCCTCGCCCAACACGCCGGGCCTGCGCGACCTGCAGGGCCGCGCACAGCTGGCCGAGTTGCTGGCGCGCCTTGCGGAGGCGCGCGCGCAGGAACAGGAGATCCACAAGCGTGTCGTGCCGGTGTTCCTGAAGATCGCGCCGGACATCACCGAGTATGGGCTCGACGACATTGTCGCCGAGGTTCTGGACAAGGGCCTCGACGGGATGATCGTCTCCAACACGACGCTATCGCGGACAGGCATCGCGCATGATCCGGGCGAAGCGGGTGGCCTCTCGGGCCGGCCGGTCTTCGAACGCTCCACCATCGTGCTCGCGAAAACGCGCGAGCGGCTCGGCCCCCTGAAGACGTTGATCGGCGTCGGCGGCGTCGATTCCGGCGAAACGGCGCTCGCCAAGATCGAGGCCGGCGCCGACCTCGTGCAGCTCTATACGGGCATGATCTACAAGGGCCCCGGCATCGCCAACGACATCGCGCGGGAGCTGTCGACGCTGCTCGACACAAACGGCGCGGCGGCGATCGCGGATCTGCGCGATACGAAGGTGAAGGACTGGGCGGGAAAACCCATACCGGCTTGATTGGCGATAGCGGACACCTGTTCGGCGCTGGGATCGACTAATCTCAACAATCGCTGCCCAAAGCGCGCGCAACGTGATAGTCCGCGCCTTTCAGAGAAAGTGACCATCACGTTGAGTGACGACTTAAACCCCACATCCCCCATCGCCGGCATCCATCCGGCCCTCGCCTCCGCCCTCGCGGCAAAAGGCTACAACCAGCTGACCCCCGTCCAGCTGGCCATGACAAATGAAGAGCATGGCGAAGCCGACCTGCTGGTCTCGGCGCAGACCGGCTCCGGCAAGACGGTCGCCTTCGGCATCGCGATCGCGTCGACTCTGCTCGGAGACGCCGAGCGCTTCGATGCCGCCGCCGCGCCGCTCGGCCTTGTCATCGCGCCGACGCGCGAACTCGCCATCCAGGTGCAGCGCGAACTCGAATGGCTCTATGCGGGCGCCGGAATCAAGATCGCCACCTGCGTGGGCGGGATGGACATGCGCAACGAGCGGCGCGCGCTCGAACGCGGCGCGCATCTCGTCGTCGGCACGCCCGGACGCCTGCGCGACCACATCATGCGGCGCGCGCTGGATCTCGGCGCGATCCGCGCGGTGGTGCTCGACGAGGCCGACGAGATGCTGGATCTCGGTTTCCGCGACGACCTGGAATTCATCCTCGGCGCGGCGCCGGAAGAGCGCCGGACATTGCTGTTTTCCGCGACGGTCAGGCGCGGCATCGCCGAACTGGCCAAGACCGTGCAGAAGGATGCGGTGCGTGTCGAGACGGTCGCGTCGACCGAACAGCATGCCGACATCGAATATCAGCTGATGCTGGTGCGCCGCGACGAGCGGGAACACGCCATCATCAACACGCTGCTGGATTCCGACTCGACCAGCGCGCTGGTGTTCTGCCACACCCGCGAAGCGGTTCGCCATCTGACGGCGCGGCTTGCCAATCGCGGTTTCTCGGTGGTTTCGCTTTCCGGTGAGATGGCGCAATCGGAGCGGTCGAACGCGCTGCAATCCATGCGCGACGGACGCAGCCATGTCTGCGTGGCGACCGATGTCGCGGCGCGCGGCATCGACCTTCCGAACCTCGACCTCGTGGTCCATGCCGACGTGCCGAGCAACCCGGAGACGCTGCTGCACCGTTCCGGCCGGACCGGCCGCGCCGGCCGAAAGGGCGTCTGCGTGCTCATCGTTCCTGAACACAGGCGCGGCGCGGCGCAGCGCGTCCTCTCCCTGGCCAGGCTGACGGCGACCATGCGCGCCTCGCCCGGCATCGCCGAGATCGAGACCCGCTATCGCCGCCAGATCCTCGATGCCGCCGTCTCGGCCGCGCAGCCGACCGGACAGGAAGCGGAATTCGTCGCCGAGTTGCTGGACAAGGTCGGACCCGAGCGGATCGCGACGGCGTTCCTGCGCCAGCAACTGGCCGCACGGCCTATTCCCGAAGACCTCCTGCCACTGCCGCCCGAGGCCCTGGAGAAAAAGGGCCCGAAACGCGACCGCCGGTCGGGAGAGGAATTCGCCCCGACGCGCGAGCCGCGCCCGGACATGCAGGGCGGCGTCTGGTTCACCATCTCGCTCGGGCGCAAGCACCGCGCCGATCCGAAATTCCTGCTGCCGATGATCTGCAATGCCGGCGGCGTGACCAAACGCGATGTCGGCGCGATCCGGATCGACGCCGCCGAAACCCGCTTCGAAATCGCCGCCGACAAGGCCGACGCCTATGCGGAGCATCTCAGAAGGCCGGGCAGCCTCGAAAGAGGCATCATTATCGCGCCGGCCGGCGAGATGCATGGACAGCCGAGGCACGCGGAACCTAGGTATGAAAAGCCGAGGGATGCGAAACCGCGGGACGGGAAACCGAAATTCAAGAAGGGCGGCAAGCCGGACTACAAACCGAAAGGCCCGGCGGCCGATCGCGGCCCCGCGCCAAAGCGCAAGGACCGGAAGCCGAAGCGGCAAGGGTGATCGGGGGGCGAGGACGGAACCCGATGGATCGGCGCAGGCGGACCGCTGCGGTGCGATCTGCTTGAGCCAGTGGCTCACTCCTACCCGGTGATTGCTCCTTCGTTGGCGGGACGCGCCAAGGCGGCGAACTTGGCGAGGACGCCGCGTGTGTATCGCGGGGCAGGCTGGGTCCAGCCGCGGCGTCGCTTTTCGATCTCGTCTGCCGATACCTCGAGCTGGAGAAGGCGTCTGGCTGCGTCGATCGTGATCCGATCGCCCTCTTCCACAAGTGCGATCGTTCCGCCGACAAAGGCCTCGGGCGTCACATGGCCGACGAGCAGGCCCCACGAGCCACCCGAGAAGCGCCCGTCGGTGACAAGCCCCACCTTGTCGCCAAGCCCACGTCCGATGATTGCCGAGGTCGGAGCAAGCATTTCGGGCATGCCCGGCCCGCCCTTCGGACCGAGGTAACGGAGCACCAGCACGTCGCCCGGCTCGATCGATCCGGACAGGATCGCGTCGAGCGCGGATTGCTCATCATCGAAGACGCGTGCGGGTCCGGTGATCGAAGTGGACTTGAGGCCTGTGATCTTCGCAACGGCGCCGCCCTCGGCGAGATTGCCGTAAAGCACAGCGAGGTGCCCTTCGCGATATAGCGGGTCCTCGACGCTGCGCACCACATCCTGACCTGACGGTGCATGGTCGGAAACATCGGCAAGCTCTTCGGCAATCGTCCTGCCCGTGATGGTCAGGCAGCCGCCGTTGAGCAAGCCGGCATTGAGCAGCAGCTTGAGCACCTGCGGAACGCCGCCCTGGCGATGGAGGTCTACGGCCATGTAGCGCCCGGAGGGCTTGAGGTCGCAGATGACCGGGACCTTGCGGCGGATCCTCTCGAAATCTTCCAGCGACCACGGGACTTCGGCTGCGTGGCAGATCGCGAGATAGTGGAGCACAGCATTGGTGGAGCCGCCGGTCGCCATCACCAGGGCTACGGCGTTCTCGACGCTTTCGCGCGTGATGATGTCTCGCGGCCGGATGTTCCTGGCGACTGCATCGACAAGAACTTTCGCAGACGCGACCGTGGAATCGAGCTTCTCGTCATCGACATTGGCCATCAGCGACGAACCGAGCAACGACATCCCCAGGGCTTCGAATGACGAAGCCATCGTGTTTGCCGTGTACATGCCGCCGCAGGCGCCGGTCGTCGGACAGGCATTCCTTTCTATACCTTCGAAGTCCGCCTGACTCATGCGGTCGGCCTTGATCGCACCGACCGCCTCGAACGCCGAGATGACCGACAGGTCTTCACCCTTCCACTTTCCGGGCTTGATCGTGCCGCCATAGACATAGATTGCGGGTACGTTTGCACGCGCGATGCCGATCATGCCGCCGGGCTTGTTCTTGTCGCAGCCGCCGATGACCAGTACACCGTCCATCCACTGTCCCTGGACAGTGGTCTCCACGCAGTCCGCAATGACTTCGCGGGAAACGAGGGAGTACTTCATCCCTTCCGTCCCCATCGCCATGCCATCGGAGATGGTGGGTACTCCGAACATCTGCGCATTGGCGCCTGCCGCCTTGATCGCCGTTGCGGCGGCGTCGGCCAATGGCTGGATACCGGCATTGCACGGCGTGATCGTCGAATGCCCGTTGGCGATGCCGATCATCGGCTTGTCGAAATCCTCGCTCTGGTAGCCGAGAGCCCGAAACATCGCGCGATTGGGGGACCGTTCGACACCTTTCGTAATCATGCTCGATCGCAGTCTATGTGACACTGCCTGTCCTTCCGCAATTTGCTCTTTGGCCAAGCGTATCAATATGCGATACATTCGGGAAATCTATTTTTTCTCTTCCATTAAGTCGTGATAGATATCAAAAAGGTCGTCATGGAACTGCGCCAGCTTCGCCATTTCCTCGCTGTCGCCGAAGCGCTCCACTTCGGAAAAGCTGCCGAGAGTTTGCACATGACGCAGCCTCCACTCAGCCAGAGCATAAAGGCGCTGGAAGCCGACCTGGGTGTAGAGCTGTTCTTTCGAACCAAGCGGACGGTGCGTCTGACGCCGGTCGCGAAGGAGTGGCTACCGCATGCGCGTCGGGTTCTCGACGAAGCAGCCGGCCTGCCCGATCTTGCGCGACGGCTCTCGCGCGGCCAGGTCGGCAGGCTGCGGATAGGCTTCGTCAGCTTCGTTGGCTACAGCTTCCTGCCGCGCCTGGTTAGCCGCTTCAAGCAGACCTATAAGGAGGTCGATGTCGAACTCAACGAGGCGGTCAGCAATGTCCAGATCGACGGTCTGCTGGCAGGCGAACTCGACATCGGCCTCATGATTGCGCCGCCGAACCGGGGCATGCCGGCATCACTCAGCTATCTGCCGCTCGCATCGGAGGAACTGGTGGTCGCCATGCCATCGAGTTGGCTGGACGGCACCGTCGACACGCGCGAAGATGATACGATCTCGTTTGCGGAGCTGAAGGACAAGCCGCTTGTCCTGTTTCCTCGGGCAGGCGCGCCGGTTCTTCACGACCTCGTCACCGCACTTTACGCGGAGCATGACGCAGAGCCGGTCGTGGTGCAGCGCGCGATGCAGATGCAGACCATCATCAATCTTGTGGCTGCGGAGATGGGTGTGGCCCTTGTGCCCGGCTCCATGCGGGCGCTTGCACCAGAGGGAGTATCCTATGTGAAGCTGCGCGCCGCCGCACCGAAGATCGAATTCGGTATCGGCTGGCGGCCGGACGATGCCTCGGCGGCAGTTCACAAGTTCATAGCTCTTGCCGGCGAAGCATAGACAGGTTGCCCGCGCCAGGTGGCGCCTTGCGCCTTTCGTTGGTCAGTCCGAGCCTCGTTGCATGCCAGGATCACTCCGCGCGGGGGAATGCCGCCCCCTCAGACAAACACCGTCCGCGCCTTTCGCGGCAAGTTCGCCAGCAGCGCAAACGAGCGGATCATAATGTCGCGATTGACCGAGACGAGACGCAGGAATTCGACCCGACGCGCGAGCCCCGCCCGGACATGCAGGGCGGCGTCTGGTTCACCATCTCGCTCGGGCGCAAGGACAGGAAGCCTAAGCGCGAGGGGTGATGGGGGGCCTGATCGACCTGAAGCACCACTCTTTCAGTCTCTGTTCTGCGCAGAAAGATGGCCGGCCGATCGTTGTAGCCCTTCCATCAGGCTGATCCAGCCCGGCTTGAAGTTTCCGCTACGTCAATTACGCGAATGGTGCTAAAATTCAGCTGCTTAAGTCGAGCGGCATCGATCCCGATGACCTCTCTTTGGCATTGGAGGAAACTCATGAAAAATCTTGGCTTGCTGCCAATCGCATTGGCGATTGGCTTCGGTGCGGTAACTTTTGCCGCTGCCGATGATTACGATTTGGATGCTCTACGGACTGCCACCGAAAAATATAAGGACGTCAACGTAGCGCTCGCCAACGGCTATATTCCTGATCCCTCTGGACATTGCGTGACAGCCGCAGCTGAAGGCTTGCCGGCCGAGTGGGGCGGGATGGGTATCCACTACCTGAATCCAGCGCTGCTGAAACTCGCGCCGCCGTCCGAACGCGTCGACGGTGCGAGCACCCACACGGATTTCATGGAACCGGCGATCTTGCTTTACGAGCCGCAATCCGACGGATCATTAGAACTGGTCGGCATTGAGAATCTCGTGTTCGAAAAAGCGTGGCGGGAAGCAGGCCATGACGGACCGCCAATGATAAACGGACGCTCGTGGGACCATATGGTTGACAATGCTGATACCGAAGGCGACGAAGCACATGGCTTTATGCCGCACTTCGACCAGCATGTTTGGCTTTACCGTAACAATCCGAGCGGCGACCTAATGCCGTTCAATCCAACCGTGACCTGTGATCACCATTCCATGTAATCGCTGATCGCGGACTATCGGAGCCATGGTGTGAGCCGGGATAAGCTCCGGCTTCACCTTGCACCATTCCGTTTTGTTGCGATTCCGATGAATGGACATTCTCCCCCGGAGGGTGGGAATATCACTCAGGGTCAGAAGCGGACGATCATGCCCGACGCCGAGGAGTCCGCTTCGAGGGCGCGATGTCGCCATTGAAGGACCTATCGAAACAAGCACCGTCACCCAAACACCCCCCGCGCCTTTCTCGGCAAATTCGCCAGCAGCGTCAGCCCGCGCGCGCCCAGGAACGCGTTCAGCGCGAACCACAGGCCGTGATTGCCGAAGACCGGCACCAGCGCGAACAGCAGCGCCACCATCAGCGCCAGCGAGGCGAGCATCATGTTGCGCATGTCGCGCGACCAGGTGGCGCCGATATAGACGCCGTCCATCTGGAAGGCGAGCACGCCCATCACCGCCGTCAACGCGGCCCAGGGCAGATAGGTCTTCGCCACGTCGCGCACGCCTTCCGCCGTCGTCATGATGTCGATTACCGGGCCGCCGAAGACCAGTACGACGATACTGGTGAAGCCGGCGAGCAGGAAGCCCCACAGAATGGTCAGCTTTATCGCCCGCCAGAAGGCCGGCTGGTGGTTGGCGCCGATGGCGCGGCCGACGATCTGTTCGGCGGCGGTGGCGAAACCGTCGAGATAATAGCCGGCGATCATGAAGAAGTTCATCAGGATGGCGTTGGCCGCCAGCGCCACCGCGCCGAATTGCGCGCCGGTGCGGGTGAACAGCGAAAAGCCCGCCAGCAGCGCGAAGGAGCGGATCATGATGTCGCGATTGACCGAGACGAGGCGCAGGAATTCGACCCGCTCGAAGACATGGCTCCATGAAGGCGCATGGGCGCGGTCAAAGCCGCGCATGATGTAGAGGAAGCCGACCAGCGCGGCGGTCGCCTCGCCGAGGATTGTGCCGAAGGCGACACCCTCGATAGCCCAGCCGAGATGCAGGCCGAACCAGATGGAGGCGACGATGTTGATGCCGTTCAGCAGCGTCTGCAGCAGCAGCGCCGGCACCGCCCTGCCCTGCCCGAGCAGCAGGCCGAGCACGGAATAGTTGATCAGCGAAAAGGGCGCGGCGAACATGCGGATCGTCACATAGGTGCGCGTCGCCTCGGCCACGCCGGGCCCCGGATCCATCAGCAGGATGCCGAGTTCACGGATCGGCCAGGCGAGCAGCAGCAGCGCCAGCCCCAGCCCGGCCGCGAGGATGATCGCACGCCAGAACACCGCCTGCTGCTCGCGTTCGTCCTCGCGGCCCAGCGCCTGGGCGACAAAGCCGGTCGTGCCGGAGCGCAGGAAATTCAGCGTCGTGAAGACGATGTCGAAGATGATCGCGCCGACGGCGAGGCCGCCGATCAGCGCCGCGTCGCCGAACTGGCCGATCACCGCCGTGTCGACGATGCCGAGGATCGGCGTCGTCAGGAAGGCCAGTGTCATCGGCACGGCGATGGCGAAGACCATGCGGTTGGTCACCTCGAAGGGGCGCGTGACGGGCGGCGTAAGGACGGTCATGGTTCGGTCAGCGGACGGTCGGAAGGACGGGAATACTGCTGGATTGATTGCTTTTTCGCCGGAACGCAATAGGTCAGGAACGCCATGCGCCTGCCGATCGTCCACAATCCCGCCTATGACGCGAAGTTTTCGCCGGACCACCGCTTTCCGATGTCGAAATACCAGTTGCTGGCCGAGGCGATCATGCGCGAGGGGCTGGCGGGGCCCGGCGACTTCCACGTGCCCGCGCCGGCGCCTGCCGCCTGGGTGAAGCTGGCGCATGACCCGGCCTATGTCGACCAGGTCTATGGTTTCGACGTGCCGCGCGCGATCGAGAAGGCGATCGGCTTCGACGTCACCGAAAGGACCGCGCTGCGCGCGCAATGCGCCACGGCAGGCACGGTGATGGCGGCCCGGCTGGCGCTGGAGCACGGCATCGCCTGCAACACGGCCGGCGGCAGCCACCACGCGAACCGCATGCAGGGCGCGGGCTTTTGCACCTTCAACGATGTCGGCGTGGCGGCGCATGTGCTGCTCGCCGACGGCGAGATCTCGAACGCGCTGGTGCTCGATCTCGACGTCCATCAGGGCGACGGCACGGCCGATATCTTTTCGAACGACAACCGCGTCTTCACCGCCTCGGTGCATGCGGAACGGAACTATCCGCATGTGAAGCAGACCTCGGACTACGATCTCGGCCTGCCCGACGGCATGGAGGATCTCGCCTATCTGAAGACGCTGGCGCTGGTGCTGGAGGAACTGCGCGACAGGATCACGCCGGACATCGTCTTCTACAATGCCGGTGTCGACGTGCACCGCGACGACCGGCTCGGCCGGCTGTCACTGACCGATCACGGCATCGAACAGCGCGAGCGGATGGTGTTCTCGCATTTCCGCCAGCGCGGCATCCCGGTCTGCGGCGTCATCGGCGGCGGCTATTCGAAGGACATCGAGGCGATCGCGCTGAGGCACGTCATCCTGCACCGGGTGGCAGCTGAGTTTATCTGATAGCGGCCCTACCCGCTCAACCCCATCACCCAGAAGGCGCGGCCGTCCTTGTTGCGGGCGACGGCGACGCCGAGCTTGCGGAATTTGCCGACCAGCATGTTCTCGCGGTGCTTCGGCGAAGTGGCGAAGGCCTCGAACATGCCGGCGATGTCGCGCTGTCCCTCGGAGACATTCTCCGCCGCGGGCAGATCGACCTTCCATTTGCGCATGCGCCTTTCGAAATTGTCGTGCGACATGCGGCCCTTGCGGGCCATGTATTCTGCATGGGCCTGCGCCTGGCGGCCGAGATTGCGGTCGGCGGAAAGCCGCGGCAGGTCCGCCTCGGCGCGTAGCCGGTTGACGCTGCCGATCGTCTCGCCGGTGACGATCTCGCTTTCGCCCGCGCCGATCGACAAATCGAGCAGGCTGGAGGTCGTGCAGCCCGACAGCAGACCCGAGGACAGCGCCCCGAGAATGACGACACGCCGGCGGATCATCAGCCGCGCCTGTAGTTGAGCACGCGCAGGAGGAGGAAGACCGGCACCACGACCATGGCGCCGAGGATCAGCCAGTCGCCGAAGCGTCCGAGCGCGGCCCAGCCCTTCTCCCAGAGATTCACGATGAAGTCGCGGAACGCATAGAAGATGTCGAGCGGATAAAGCCCGAACACATTCATCGCCATGCCGACAATGATCGACACGACGATCAGCTTGATGATCGTCCGGGCGACCGTGTCGCCGAGAAACCGGTTGACTGCCATCGATATGCGCTCCCGCTAGGCCTGGCGTGTCAGCTAGGGAGAAATTGGGGCGGACGCAAGACCGGACGGGCATCAACATCGGCGCACCCGGCCGCTTCGCGGGTCGTATGAGGGGAACGTTCGCGTTGCTCAGACCACCGCGACTCGCAGCATTGCGCGACATATAATCGATAAAATTTTAAATATTAAATACTGGCATTAAGGTTAGATCGGATTTCAACTTGAATTACAGACTCTCCGCGTGATTCATAAAATCGAAAGCAGGATGAAATAGGCGTGGATACTCTTGCACGCCGATCCGGCAAACGCCGATCTGCTTGCACCCGAACCGCCACGATCCCGGAGGACAGACCCTTGACCCAATCCATTATTACGAACTGGGAACCCAAACACTCCGCGCTTTACGGCAAGCATATCGTGCATCTGCAGCATCGGCTGCATGAATCGCCGCTGTTTTCGGATGACGCGCTGGCCGACCTGATCGACCGCGTTCCGCGCGAATATTATCACGTAAACACGATGAACACGGACAGGCACGCGCCGGGCACATGGCGCGAGGGCGACTTCGCCGGGGCGTCGGGCCGCGAGGTCATGGACGCGGTCAGGAACGGCAATATCTGGGTGCTGATCCAGCAGGTGGCCGAGCTCGATCCCGCCTATCGCGAGGTGCTCGACCAGCTCTATGGCGAATTCGAGGATCATGTTCCGGGGCTCGAAACCTTCAAGCGCAAGATGAGCATCCTGATCTCCTCGCCGAAGGTGCAGGTCTATTATCACTGCGACATTCCGGGCCAGTCGCTGTGGCAACTGCGCGGATCCAAGCGGGTCTACATGTATCCCAATTCCGCGCCCTTCCTTCATCCCGAGGCGATGGAGAAGATCGTCCTCAACGAGGCCGACGAGCAGGACACGCCCTATGAGCCCTGGTTCGACGACTATGCCGAGATCGTCGACCTGAAGGCCGGCGAGATGCTGCACTGGCCGATCCATTCGCCGCACCGAGTCGTCAATGGCGATTGCGTCAACGTCTCCTTCACGACAGAGCACTGGACCACGCCTCTGCGCAACCACTACGCGAATGTCTACGCGAACGGGATCCTGCGCCGCAATCTGGGCATCACCCCGTCTATCACGCCTTCCGGCCCGGCGCTTTGGGCGAAGCTCGCGATCGCCGGCCTGCACCGCCAGCTGGGCTTCCGCAAGAAGAACAAGATGGCGTTCAAGATCGATTTCCGGGTCGATCCGAAGGCACCCGGCGGCTACTCGGACATCGACGCTTTCGAACTGGCCAAGTAGCCCGGCACCCCGCCGCAGAAGGATACATCCCATGCCGCCGCCCGCCGCGACGACAGACGAGACCCCTCCCGTCGGCGAAATCCACGTCGATATCGTTCGCTCGGCGGACGGGCTGGCGGGGCTGGAGGCCGAATGGCGCGCGCTGGAACGGCGCGCCGCCGATCCGCTGACCTATTTTCAGAGCTTCGAGTGGTGCAGCACATGGTGCCGCTTCAACCAGGACGGCTCCGACCCGTGCGGCATCCGCATCGTCACGGCGCGATCGCACGACCGGCTCGTCCTCGTCTGGCCGCTGATGCTGACGGGCTCTTCCTGGACCGTGCGGCGGATGCTCCCGCTGACCATGCCGCACGGGCAGTATGGAAACATGATCGTCGATCCGGACCTGCAGGCCGACGGGCCGCTGCGGGCCACCATCGAGGAGTGCCTCGACCGGCTCGTCGCCGCCGAGAATCCGGATCTCGTCAGTTTTACCGACGTTCCGGCCGGCGGTGAAGAGCTGCCCTCGGCCTTCGACGGTGCCGGCCAGGTCGAGGCCGCCGGCAAGAGCGCCTGGATGGACCTGACGCTTTTCGACGATTTCGACGATTACAACCGCCAGCTCACACGTTCTGTCCGCAAGGGCCGCAAGCGCAAGCGCAACGCGCTCGACGGGCTCGGCCGGATCGAGCATGTGGTGATATATGGCGGCGAAGCGGGCTTCGGCGAGCTGGTCAAGGCCGGCATCGAGATGAAGCGCGTCTGGCTGCAGGAAACGGGACGGACGACACGCGTCGTCCACCGCGCGGATTTCGCGGACTTCCTCGGCGCGCTTCCGCATGATCCCGAAACCGGAAATGGCGCGCTTGCCTCCGCCATCACGCTCGACGGACGGCCGATCGCGGTGGAGATCGGGTTTTGCTGGTTCGGGCGCTTCTACTCCTATCTCGGATCCTTCGACTGGGATCTGCGCGACTATTCGCCGGGCAAGGTGCAGCTGGAGGAAGCCATTCGCTGGTGCCTCGAACAGGGCATCGAGGCCTATGACCTCCTCGGCGAGCCGGCGGCCTACAAATCCGGCTGGTCCAACATGTCGACGAGCCTGAAGACCTATCGGCTGGAGCCGACGCTGCGGGGCAAGGCCTTCGCCTCCCTGTGGAGCCGCTCGATCCGGCCAGCGGCCAAGTCGATGATGCAGGCCGCGCCGCTTGGCCTGCGCACGCGCCTGGCGCCGCTCGCGGAACGCATCTCCGGCGCCGCCGAGAAGTCAGCCTGAAAGGCTCTAGGCCGCCTCATAGGCGGCGGCGATCGCCCAGATCGTTTGCGAATCCATCGCCTGATACTGCTCGGCGGTGAAGGCGTCGAGCTGCTCGCGCTGCAGGCTCATGATGTCGCTGTCCGACAGTCCTGAAATGCCCGAACCGCTGAGCGACGCGATATCCGCGGTCGAGAAGGTCGCGAGGTCTTCGATGTCGAAGGCGGCGATCTGGGCGGCGCTCAGACTGGCCACCTGGGAGGAGGTCAGTGCCTCGGCCTGGATCGGCGTGAAGGCCTCGATCTGGCGGGGCGTCAGGCCGGCGACGGACTTCGGGTCGATGGCGGCGATCTGTTCGGTCGTCAACACCGGAATCACATCGGGCCCGAGCGCCGAAACCTGCAATCCGTTCAGCGCCCCGAATTGCGCGGTGCTGAACACCGAGATCTGGTCGCTGGCGAAGGCCCTGATCTGGAAATAGGTCAGCTTGGAAATCTGCGTGGCTTTCAGTCCGCCGATCTGTTCGTGATCCAGCGCGGCGATATTCGCGGTGGTGAGCCCGGAGATCGCCGAATCGGAGATCGCGCCGATGTCGGCGGGCGAGAGGGTCGCCAGATTGGCCGCGGTGATCGCCTCGACCTGCGTGGCGGTCAGGGCGCCGAGCTGGGACGCCGACAACGCGTCGAACTGGGTCGTGCTCAAGCTCCTGATCTGCGCCTCGGAAAAGCCCGCGACGGTCGCCGGTTTCAGCGCCGCGATCTGGTCCGTCGTCAGCACGCCGGCCGCGTCGGTCGACATGGCGCCGAGTTGCGCCGCGGACAGCGCGCCGATCTGGCTGGTCGAAAGCTGCTCGACCTGGGTCGGCGACAGAGACGCGATCTGGTCCGTCGTCAGCGCCGCGATATGGGCCGGCCTCAGCGCGGCCAGCCGGTCGCCGTCGAAGGAGGCGAGCGCGTCGGCCGAGAGGCCCGAAATCGCGCTGACACTGATCGCCGCGATCCTTTCCGGGGAGAAATTCGCCAGCATCGTCGATCCGAGCGCGTTCAACTGGTCGGCGCTCAGCCCGCCGATCTGCCTGTCGGAAAAGACCTCGAACTGGCTGGCATCCAGCGATGCGAGTTGATCGGGCGTCAGGCCCGACATGGCTCCGACGCTGAGCGAGCCGAGCTGCTCGTCGGACATGGCCGCCAGCGTCTCCGGGCTGAAAGCGGCGACCTGGTTGGCGGACAGCGCGCCGATCTGGCCTTGCGTCAGCGCATCGATCTGCGTCATCGACAGGACCGCGATCTGCTCCGGCTTCAGGGCGGAGATCTGGGTGGTCTTCAGCGCGGCGAGCTGGTCCATCGTCAGCGAGGCGATACTGTCGGTCGAGAGCCCGCCGATCGCCGCGCCGCTCATCGCCGCGAGATCGGCTGTCGAGAATGTCGCGAAGTTGGCGGTGCTCAGCGCGCCGGCCTGCGTCGCGCCGAACCTCGCCACCTGCGAGGTGGTGAAAGCCTCCGCTTGGTCCGTGCTCAGCGCCGCGACCTGCGCCTCGGTCAGGCCGGGAACGGCCTTGGCGCTCAGTGCGGCGATCTGGTCGGCCGAGAACGCGGCGAATGTCTCGGCGGACAGTTCGGCGACCTGCGCCGCATCGAATGCGGCGATCTGCTTTTTCGAGAAGTTCTCGATATCCGAGGGCGTCAGCGCCGCCATGTGATAATCTCTCAGGCCTGCGATCTGCCCGGTCGTCAGGGCCGCGCACTGGTCCGGTGAAAAGGATGAAAAGACCTCCGCCGTGAGCCCGCGAATTCCCGATACGCTCATCGCGGCGATCTTGGCGGGCGAGAAGGTTTCGACCGCTTCCGCGCTGAGGACATCGGTCTGGCCCATCTTCAGCGCGCCGACCTGCATGATCGAAAAGGCCGCGATCTGGACGTTGCTCAACGCGGCGATCTGGTTGCCGGAGAGCATCGAGATCGAGCGGGGATTGATCGAGGAGACCTGGTCTTCGGACAGCGCGGCGATGTTCTCGAGGCCGAGCGCGGCGAGCTGCGCGCCGCTCAGCATGGCCATCTGGGACGTCGTCAGGGATTCCGTCTGCTCGACGGACAGGGCGCCGATCTGGTCAGGTCTCAGCTGCGCGACCTGGCTCGGCTTGAGGGCCGCGATCTGGTCGAGCGACAGGCCGGCGACGGCGTCGGGCGAAAGCCTCGTCATCGCCCTCGGATCCAGCGAAGAGATCTTCGCCGGCGACAGGGCCGCCAGCTGCTCCGTGCTGAAGAAGGCAAGCTGAACGGGGCTGATGCGGCCAAGCTGGGTCGTCGTCAGGGCTTCGATCCGATCGGTCGCGATCACCGATATCTGGTCTTCGCTCAGCCCTCTGAAGGCGGAGGGGTTGAGTGCGGCGAACTGATCGGCGGAGAGCGCGGCCACCGCGTCGGTGGTCATTGCCGCCACATCGGTCGCGCTCAAAATGCCAAGCTGCGCGCTGTCCATGGAGCCGATTTGGGACGGGGTCATCGCCGCGAACTGAAAGGGCCGCATCGCGGCGATCTGCGTGGGCTTGAGCGCCGCGAACTGCTCGGCGCTCAGGGAGGCGACCTGCTCGCCCGTGAAGCCCGAGACGGCTCTCGTGCTGATCGCGGCGACGCCTTCGGGCGACAGCGCCGCCAGATGCTCCGTGCCAAGCGCCGTTACCTGCCTGGAATTCAGATAGCCGATCTGCGACGGCGTCAGGGCCTGGATCTGCTCGGTGCTGAACCCCGCGATCCGTTCCGGCGACAGGCCGGGGATGGCGCGCGGGCCAAACGAGGCCACCTGGTCGGGAGACAGGGCGGCGAAGGCCTCGTCGCTCAAAGCGCCGATCTGGCTCGGGCTCAACGCACCGATCTGCGTGGTCGACATCGAGGCGAGCTGCTCCGGCGTGATCGCCGAGATCTGGGTTGTTTTCAGCGCCGCGATCTGGGTCGTCTTCAGGGCGCCGAACTGGTCGAGCGACAGCACGCCGATCTGCTCCGCGGTCAATCCCCTGATCGCCCCGGTGGTGATCGCCGCAATGTCGGCGGTCGAGAAGGTCGCAAGGTCCTCGGGGTCGAGGGCCGCGATCTGGGTGGAATTGAGCCGCGCCACCTGCTCGGGCGTGAACGCCTCGGTCTGGTCGCTCGTCAACGCGGTCAGCTGATCCGCGCCCATCGCGGCGACCTGACTCGTTTTAAGCCCCGAGACCTCGTCCGGCGTAAGCACGCTCAGCTGGTCCAGGGTCAGTCCGATCATCGATCTCGGCGCAATCGCGGCGAGCTGCGAATTCGTCATGCTGGCGAAGCCGTCGGTCTCGATCGCCGCGACCTGGCTGGCGGTCAGGGCCGCGATCTGCTGTTCGGTGAGCTCCGCAAGGTCTTCGGGCGTCCAGGAGCCGACCGCAGCCGTGGACAGGTTCCTGATCTGCTGGGTGGTCAGGGAAGACAGGACGGAAGTCACGGTTGGCGGCCCTCGATCGTTCGGGTTTCGAAGCGTATCTTTCTGCCGCCTGCCACACGAAACGGCGCGTAACTGCCTGAGGACAGAACAAACACCTGCAAGAAAAGACCTGCAAGCCATGCGCAGCCGGCTACCGGTCCGGCGGGACGCCGCGATCACGATCGACGATCCGAGCCCCATCGGACGCCAGATTCCTATCATCCGGAGCTTGCCCGAATCTGAGCCTTGGCGGCCAGTCAGGCCCGCGCGTCAGTCGCTAAGCATCGCTTCCAGCGTCTCCAGCCGGTCGGCTTCGTGCGGGGGCTTGTCCCATCTAAGCCGGGAAATGCGCGGAAAGCGCATGGCGACGCCGGATTTGTGGCGGCTGGAGCGGTTCAGCCCCTCGAAGGCGACCTCCAGCACGAGGCCGTGATCCGGCTCGGCGCGCACCGAGCGGACGGGGCCGAAGCGCTCGATCGTGTTGTCGCGGACGAATTTGTCGATCTGCTTCAGCTCCTCGTCGGTGAAGCCGAAATAGGCCTTGCCGACCGGCACGAGCAGCGCGTCGTCCGCCGGTCCGGTCCAGACGCCGAAAGTGTAGTCGGAATAGAAGCTCGACCGCTTGCCGTGGCCGCGCTGGGCATACATCAGCACCGCGTCGATCAGATACGGATCGCGCTTCCATTTGAACCAGGGCCCTTTCGGGCGTCCCGGCACATAGGCGGAATCGCGGCGCTTCAGCATCAGCCCCTCGATCACCGGATCGGGCGGGGCGTTGCGCTTCTCCGCTATCTCCTCCCAGCTTTCGAAAGGCACCAGCGGCGAGAGGTCGAAACGCTCCTTCGGCAGCGCCTCGACGAAGCCTTCCAGCCTCTCGCGGCGCGCCTCGAATGCGAGCGGCCGCAAATCGTCCGCGCCCGCCTGCAGCAGATCATAGGCGCGGAGCACCGCCGGATAGCGTTTCTGCAGCTTCGCCGGCACGGTCTTTCGGTTGAGGCGCTGCTGCAGGTCGGAGAAGGTGCCGGTGCGGATCGCGCCGTCCTCGAAATGGCCGACCAGCAATTCGCCGTCGATCGCCCCGTCGAACGCCATCGCCTCCAGCAGGTCGGGAAAGGCGCCCGAGATGTCGTCGCCGGTGCGCGAATAGATGCGGCACACGCCCCTCTCTGCTGTCACCTGCACGCGTATGCCGTCCCATTTCCACTCGGCGAGATAGTCTGACGGATCGTAACGGGCCAGTTCGTCGAGATCGGTCGGATTGGCGAGCATCACCGGCCGGAACGGCGCGGCGGCGAGGTTCTCGGGTTTTGCCGCCTTGCCGTCGAGCCAGCCGAACAGCGGCAGATAGGGCGGCGCGAGCCCGTGCCAGAGTTCCTCGATCTCGGTCACGTCCTTGCCGCCATAATCGGCCAGCGCCTGTTTCATAAGCCGCGACGAGACGCCGATCCGCATGCCGCCGGTGATCAGCTTCAGAAGCGCATAACGCCCGGATGCATCCAGATCGTCCAGCCAGCGCTCCACCAGCTTCGGCCCGTCGGAGCGCGAGGCGGCTTGCAATGTTTCGACGATTTGCGACACCGTCGGCGAAGCCGACGGCTCCCCCTCTGTCCGCTGCGCGGACATCTCCCCCGCAAGGGGGGAGTGTGACGAGACGGCGCCATCACGAGCTCCAATCTCCCCCCTTGCGGGGGAGATGTCGCCAACGGCGACAGAGGGGGGTAATGGCGCCGGCCAGATAAGGCTTACCGTCTCCGCCAGATCGCCGACGAAATCATAGGAATAGCCGAACAGCACCTCGTCGACGCGCTCCGCTACAAGCGCCCGGATCATCGCCGGCTTGACCGAGAGGATATCCAGATCGCGGGTGATCGCGGCGATGGCGTAGCCGCGATCCGGGTCCGGCGTCGCGGCAAGATAGTCGGTCAGCAGCTTCAGCTTGGCGTTGCGCGAAGGCGTCAGGACAAGGCGGTCGAGGAGATCGGCGAAAGCCTTCAAAGCTGCGGGACCAGTTCCAGGATTTCGAAATAGGTCGGGTCCGGCTCGGTCATGCCGCGCTCGTCGATGGAGACGAGGAACAGCCTTTCGCCCGAGCGGAGCACGCGGCCGACCTTGTTGCCGAAATTGTCGTTTTCGGCATTGGCCGGATGGGTCGGGTCGTATTGCCGCTCCGACGGGCCGTCGATCCATGTCCGGCCGGCAAAACCCGTCTGGCCGCTTTCGAGCGGCACCGTCTCGGCATGGAGATGCTCGCCTGTCGTCTTCTCGATGACGAGGCCGCCGCCCGGCGCTCTCGACACGGTACAGCTGTGGGTTCCGACGCGGCGCGCGCCCTCCTCTAGGAAACCGTACCAGAAGACATTGCAGCGATAGAGCCCGGTCGGCAACGAGCCGATATCGTCGGACTTGACCTTGCCGTCGAGCAGCGCCTTGACCGTGTCGGCCTGGCCGTTGACGGGAACGCCCTTTTTCGCCAGCTCGTCGAGCGTCGCCTGAACCTGCGGCGTCAGGTCGGACAATTGGGTCGCGTCCTGCGGCGAGAAGGGCTCGACCGGATCGGTCATCATCTCCAGCGCGCCGCCCAGTTCGGTCTTGCCGGTCTGCTTGTCGTAGACGCAGACATGCTGCGCCCCGGTCGCGGCGTCGGTGAGAAGCGCGACGCCGAAGCTTGCCGTCCCCGTCGGGTCGATGCGGATGCTGGCGACCTTCATGCGCGGCGCGGCCAATGCGACGCAGGCGCTCTCCACCTCGGCGCGGAACTGCTTCCAGGCCTCCGGGCTCGATCCGACCGCGTGACTGCCGGAAAAGACCAGGAGCGCCAGGCAAAGCGGCGCAACGATGCGTGCGAGGCGGGATGGCGATGTCATTCGGCTTCGTCCTCATATCCGACGATGTTGAGCGGCTTTGCCCTTATCTGGTTCAGTTCGCACCAGCGCACAAGCGCCTCTTCGCGGCCATGGGTAACCCAGACCTCTTGCGGGGCGATATCGCGGATTGTCTCCGTCAGTTCGTCCCAGTCGCAATGATCCGACAGGATCAGCGGCAGTTCGACGCCGCGCTGCCGGGCGCGCTGGCGCACCCGCATCCATCCCGACGCGAAGCAGGAAATCGGATCGGGAAAGCGCCGCGCCCAGCGATCGACAAAGGCCGAGGGCGGGCCGATGACGATGGCGCCCGCGAACTGGTCCTTGGCGTCCTTCTCGATGGTGGCGGGCGCAAGCGGGCCAAGATCGATGCCGCGGCTGACATAGTAGTCGCACAGTTTCTGCATCGCGCCGTGAATGTAGATCGTCCTGTCGTAGCCGGCCTCGCGCAACAGCGCGATGACGCGCTGCGCCTTGCCCAGCGCATAGGCGCCGACCAGATGAGCGCTCGCCGGGAACTGCGCGACGCTCTTAAGCAGCTTGCCAATCTCCTCGCGGTCGTCGGGATGACGGAACACAGGCAGTCCAAACGTCGCCTCTGTGATGAAGACATCGCATTTGACCGGCTCGAATGTCGCGCAGGTCGGATCGCGGCGACGCTTGTAGTCGCCCGAGGCGACGATGCGGGTGCCGTCCTTTTCCACCGCGATCTGCGCCGCGCCGAGCACATGGCCGGCCGGATGCCAGCTCACGGTGACGCCGTTGATCTCCAGCACCTCGCCATAGCCCGCCTCCTGCGTCGCGCCGGCAAAGCCTTCCCCGTATCTGATCCCCATGATGTCGAGCGTCTCGCGCGTCGCCATCACATGCCTGTGGCCCGGACGGGCATGGTCGGCATGACCATGGGTGACGAGCGCCCGCTCCACCGGCCTGACGGGGTCGATGTAGAAGTCGCCCGGCGGGCAATAGAGCCCTTTCGGTGTCGGGCGAAGCAGGTCCTCGAAGCGCATGGGTGAAAGATAGACGCCTTCGCGCCGCAGAAAAGCCCCGCAGATTCCGATTGATATTTTCCGCGCGAGGCAACATATGCCGGCTGCGATTCCCGCACGAGACTTTCATCCATGACAACCCAGACTTCGGGCGACCTGACGGCGGACCGCCGCGCCGAATACGCCCGTCACTACGCGCAGGCGAACGACTTCGCCGCCGCCGCAGACCTGATCGAGCAGGCGCTGGAGCTCGCGCCGGGCCATCTGCCCTTCCTCTCGTTGCAGGGCGAATGGCTGGCGAAAGCCGGCCGCACCGCGGACGCCGCTGCCGTCTGGGCGCAGATGCTGAGACTCGACGCGCAAGACAGGTTCGGCGCGCAGCTGAAACTCGCCAGCATCGGCATGACCGAGACGCCCGACGCGCCCCCGCCCGCCTATGTCGAAAGCCTGTTCGACGATTTCGCGCCGCGCTTCGACACCTCGCTGGTCGAGAAGCTCGACTACCACGTGCCGCAGCGTCTCGCCGACGCCATCCTCGCCGCGCTCGGCCCGGAGGGCCAAACGATCCGCCACGCGGTCGATCTGGGCTGCGGCACCGGGCTGATGGGTGAGCGTTTGCGTGGCCAGGCGAGCTTTCTGGAAGGTATCGACCTGTCCGCCGGCATGCTGAAACGCGCCACGGCGAAGCGCATCTATGACCGGCTGGAAAAGGGCGACGTGACCTCGCCCGGCTTCGCGGAGGCCGAACCGGGCCGCGCCGACCTCGCGGTTGCGGCCGATGTCTATATCTATCTGGGCGACCTCGCGCCGGCCTTCGCGCTCGCCGCCCGCCTGCTGGAGCCGAACGGCCTCTTCGCCTTCACCGTCGAGGCGCATGACGGGCCGGAGGATTACGCCGTCCGCCCGTCGCTGCGCTATGCGCATTCGAAAGCCTATCTCGGCCGCGCGCTCGCCGAGGCCGGTTTCGAGACCGTCGGGCTGGACCGGATCTTCCTGCGCAAGGACGGCGCGGCGCGCATCGAGGGCTTCCTCGCCGTGGCGCGGAAGGCGGGCGCGCATCCCGTCCTGCCGGCGACGGAACCGGACAGGCCGGCACGTATCCGCGCCGCGCATTGAGGCGCTCCAGCGGTTCATGGCAAACAGACGGTGAACAAAAAAGATAAAATTTGAACCATCTTCACTGTGCCGAAATGGCACAGGGAGTCCCGAATGCGGGAAATCCGGGATTTGCGGAATCAGTGACGGATTCGCCGCCGGGAAGAAAACGTGAACATCGCACTTGGCGATCTCCCCTCCCGGCACTAGTCTTTGCGCGTGAGCATCGCGACGCCCCCGCCCAAGCCGTCCTCCGCCGGCATCGATCTTCCCAGACCCTTTCTCGACTGGTTTGCGTCGAAGGGCTGGTCGCCGCGCGCGCATCAGCTCGACTTGCTGGCGCGCGCCGAGGCAGGGCAATCGACGCTGCTGATCGCGCCGACCGGCGCCGGCAAGACGCTGGCCGGCTTCCTGCCGACGCTGGTCGACCTCACCCGGCGCGGCAGGCCGAAACCCGGTCTCAGGAAGCCCGGCGTCCATACGCTCTACATCTCTCCCCTGAAGGCGCTCGCGGTCGATATCCATCGCAACCTGTCGACACCGGTCGAGGAGATGGGCCTGCCGGTCGAGATCGAGACACGCACCGGCGACACGCCGCAATCGCGCCGCCAGCGCCAGAAGCTCAACCCGCCCGACATTTTGCTGACCACGCCGGAACAGCTCGCCCTGCTGCTCTCCCACAAGGACGCCGAGCGTTTCTTCGCCGACCTGCGGCATGTGGTGCTCGACGAGCTGCATTCGCTGGTCACCTCGAAACGCGGCCACCTGCTGGCGCTGGGCCTCGCCCGGCTGCACCGGCTCTGCCCGCAGCTCAAGGCGACCGGCCTGTCGGCGACCGTCTCCGAACCCGACCTGCTGCGCCAGTGGCTGGTTCCGCAAAGGACCGGCGGCGAGATGGCGGGGCTCGTTACCGTGGCCGGCGGCGCGAAGCCCGACATCACTATCCTGAAATCGAAGGAGCGGGTGCCATGGTCCGGCCATTCGGCGCGCTACGCCATGCCGGAGGTCTATGAGGCAATCCGGCAGCACCAGACGACGCTGCTCTTCGTCAATACGCGCTCGCAAGCGGAGCTGCTGTTCCAGGAACTCTGGAAGATCAATGACGACAATCTGCCGATCGCGCTGCATCACGGCTCGCTCGACGTCAGCCAGCGGCGCAAGGTCGAACAGGCGATGCAGGCGAATTCGCTGCGCGCCATCGTCGCCACCTCGACGCTCGATCTCGGCATCGACTGGGGCGATGTCGACCTCGTCGTGCATGTCGGTTCGCCGAAAGGCGCGTCGCGCCTCGCCCAACGGATCGGGCGCGCCAATCACCGCATGGACGAGGCGTCGAAGGCGATCCTGGTGCCGGCCAACCGCTTCGAGGTGATGGAGTGCCAGGCGGCGCTCGACGCCAACTATCTCGGCGCGCAGGACACGCCGCCGCTCGCCGAGGGCGCGCTCGACGTGCTGTGCCAGCATATTCTCGGCAGCGCCTGCGCCGAGCCTTTCCGCGCCGACGACCTCTATGCGGAGATCACGACATCGGCGCCCTATGCAAAGCTGCCGCGCGAGACCTTCGACCGGGCGGTGCAATTCGTCGCCCATGGCGGATACGCGCTGCAGTCCTATGAGCGCTATGCCCGCATCAAGCTGACGAAGGACGGAACCTGGCGCGTCGCGCATCCCTCGGTCGCGCAGCAATACCGGCTCAATTGCGGCACCATCATCGAGGCGCCGATGCTCAACATCCGCCTCACCCGCCAGCGCAAGGGCGGGCCTCTGCGCGGCGGGCCGGTGCTCGGCAAGATCGAGGAGGGCTTCATCGAGTCGCTGGTGCAGGGCGACACCTTCCTGTTCGCCGGCAAGGTGCTGCAGTTCGAGGGCATCCACGAAAACGACTGCATCGTCTCCAAGGCGAGCGACCTCAACGCCAAGGTGCCGGCCTATGCCGGCGGCAAGTTTCCGACCACGACCTATCTCTCCGAACAGGTGCGCAAGATGCTCGCCGATCCGTCGGGCTGGGACCGGCTGCCGAAACAGGTCTCCGACTGGCTGGCGATCCAGAAGGCGAAATCGATCGTGCCCGGCCCGCATGACCTGCTGGTCGAGACGTTTCCGCGCGGCAATCGCTTCTACATGGTCGCCTACCCCTTCGAGGGGCGGCTGGCGCACCAGACGCTCTGCATGCTGCTGACGCGGCGGCTGGAACGCGCCAAGGCGAGGCCGCTCGGCTTCGTCGCCTCGGATTACGCGGTCGCGATCTGGGGCCTGCGCGACATGGGCCAGATGCTCAGGCGCGGCGACCTGTCGCTTTCCGGCCTGTTCGACGAGGACATGCTGGGCGACGATCTCGAAGCGTGGCTCGACGAATCCTACCTTTTGAAGCGCACCTTCCGCACCTGCGCCACCATTGCCGGGCTGATCGAGAAGCGCCATCCGGGCAAGGAGAAGTCCGGCCGCCAGATGACCGTTTCGGCCGACCTGATCTATGACGTGCTCAGAAGCCACGAGCCGGACCACATATTGCTGCAGGCGACCCGCAACGACGCGCGCACCGGCCTGCTCGATATCGGCCGTCTCGGCGACATGCTCTCGCGCATCAGTGGACGAATCGTGCATAAGGATCTGGAGATGATCTCGCCGCTCGCCGTTCCCGTCATGCTCGAGATCGGCAAGGAAACGGTGCATGGCGACGATGTGAGCGACGCGCTGATGGCGGAAGCCGCGGAAGATCTGATCCGCGACGCGATCGGCGCGGATATTTAAGAAGGGCAGCATGCGCGCGGCGCTGAAAACGGTGGAGCAGGTGACGGCGGGCGAAGCGCTGGCGATCGATTATGCGGGATCGGAAGTTCTGCTCGATCCGGCCGGCGCGGCCTGGTTCGCCGATGAACGCCTTCTCGTCGTCTCCGACATGCATCTGGAAAAGGGCTCGTCCTTTGCGCGCCGGCGGGTCTTCCTGCCGCCCTACGACACCGCGGCGACGCTCGCCCGGCTTGCGGCGATGGCGGCGAAATACGATCCGGCGACCATCGTAAGCCTCGGCGACGCCTTCCATGACGACGAGGCGAGCGAGCGCCTCGGCGAAGACGCTATTCACGCGATCGGCGCCATCGCGCGCGGCCGCGACATGGTCTGGGTGACGGGCAATCACGACCCCTCGCCGCCGGAAGGCGTCCCCGGCATTTCGGTGGAAATGCTGGCGCTCGGGCGCGTCGTCTTCCGCCATATCGCGGAAGCAGACGAAACAGGCCACGAGGTCAGCGGCCACTGGCACCCCTGCGCGCGGCTGGTGCGTCATGGCCGGGCCGTTCGCCGCGCCTGTTTCGCCTCGGACGGGGTGCGCCTCGTCATGCCGAGTTTCGGCGTCTTCACCGGCGGGCTGAATGTGCGCGACGAGGCCTATGCCGGCCTGTTCCACGCCGCGACTTTCCGCGCCTACATGCTGGGAAGCGACCGTGTCCACGCCGTCGGGCCGCGAGACCTTTACGGCGACTGAGCCTCAACCCGCCGAATAGCTCGCGGCGAAGGCCGAGAGCATCGTCCCCATGACCAGCACCGTCATCAACATGCGCAGGCGGCCGAACCAGGTCGGTACGCCCTTGTTGCCGGCAAGCCGGCTGTCCCACCAGCCGGTCGCGGCATAGGCGACGGCGAACACGGCGTAGGACCAGGGCTCGGCCGTGAAGAAGGCGAACCAGCCGATTACCGACGGACCGGCGGCTAGCACCAGCGCCTCGCTCTCCTCGCGGCCGCTCTGGTGCTGCACGATCGCCACGCCCCAGCGAATGCCGCCGATGAAGGACAGGATGATGGCCGCATAGACCTTGAAGGCGGTGGCGAGAAAGCTGCCGGCGCCGACATTCCATCCGGCCTCCTGCGGAATGAGGCCGGGATCGACCAGCAGCAGGGTGGTGAAGAAAGCAAAAGGCAGGAAGCCGAGCATCGCGAGCATGGTCGCGGTCTTTTCCACGGACATGCACGTCTCCCCTCTCAGCGACGACCTGCCGGTCAGTCTTTCTTGAACAGAACGCGCCCGAGCCAGCCGACGACGAAGGCGAGCGCGACAGCGGCCATACCATAAAGCAGCGACTGTGTCTGCGCGGCCGTGTAGATCCGGAACTCGAGACCCGCCTTGCGGATGTCCAGCGTCGACTGGGTCTGGGCGACCAGCGCCCCCTGGCGGAAAAGATAGGCGCGCGCCGTGTGGCGCCCGAGCGGCACGTTCGCCGGCAGCTGAAGCGTGGCGCGGAAAAGCGACTGGGAAATGAAGCGCACGCCGCTCGGGAACTCCTCATAGAGGTTCTTCTGCGCTTTCAGGCGACGCAGTTCCTCGGTGAAGTTCGTCAAATCGTCCACTGTCTCGGTGCCCAGAACATAGGGCCGCAGGCGGATATTCTTCACGCCGAGCGACAGGCGTTCGAGGGTCTCGGAATTGGTGATGTCCTGGCTCGGCCGGGTCGAGGCGATCAGGAAGGACTCGGGCACGTCGAGGAAGGCCTGCGCGTCGACATTCATCCAGATGCCAAGAACGCGACCCTTGCGCCGGGTGACGAGGTCGTTGGCCGGACCCTCGAGCGTGACGAAGACATCGTAGCGGCCTTGGCGCTGGATCAGCGGATCGACATTGTCCACCGCGCCGAAGATGGTCAGCTGCGCGCCGGAGAAGTCGGAGGTGATCGCGATGGAATCGGTCGACAGGCCGATCTCGATGCGTTCGGGCTGCATGGGCGGGGTCAGCGGTACGATGGCCGGCGCTTCCGGCGCAGCGGCATCGTCCTGCGCGCGGGCCGGCATCCCGGCCAGCAGGAGAAGGGTCAGGAGACATGCGCCCGCCGCCCTCACAGTATGAAGTCCCGCGAGATGGAATAGATCTCGTCCGGCACGACGAAGAGCGCATAGCCGAGGCGCAGCGCCACCAGCAGGACCAGCGCCGCGAGAAGCGCGCGCAGCTGCTCGCCGCGCAGCCGCTGCCCCGCCTTGGCGCCATATTGCGCGCCGACGACGCTGCCCGCCATCAACAGCAGGGCCAGGATCACGTCGACCGAATGGTTGGTCGTCGCCTGCACGACGGTCGTGTAGGCGGACACGAAGATGATCTGGAACAGCGAGGTGCCGATGACGACATTGGTCGGCACCTTGAGCAGGTAGATCATGGCCGGAACCATGATGAAGCCGCCACCGACGCCCATGACTGCCGAGAGGCCGCCGATCATCAGGCCGAGCGCCAGCACCGGGATGACGCTGACATAGAGCTTCGAGGCCTTGAAGCGCATCTTGAAGGGCAGCTTGTGGATCCACATATGCGCGCCCGGCTTGCGCAGGCTGACCGTGGCTCCGGCGCGCTGGCGCGCCATCGCGCGCACGCTTTCCAGCATCATCAGCCCGCCGACGATGCCGAGGAAGACGACGTAGAGAACCGAGACGATCAGGTCGAGCTGGCCGAGAGTGCGCAGGATCGAGAAGATCCAGACGCCGATTGTCGACCCGGCGATACCGCCGATCAGCAGCATGGTGCCGAGCTTGATGTCGACGGTGCCGCGCTTGAGATGCGACAGCACGCCGGATACCGACGAGGCGACGACCTGGTTGGCTCCGGTCGCAACCGCGACCGCGGGCGGGATGTTGTAGAAGATGAGCAGAGGCGTGATCAGGAAGCCGCCGCCGACGCCGAACATGCCGGACAGGAAACCCACTGCGGCCCCCATGCCGAGCACGACGAAAATGTTCACCGACATTTCCGCGATCGGCAGATAGAGCGCCACCCGTGTACCCTTTCGACTGTAAAACGGTGTATCCCGTCATGCGCCTGCCGATACGCAGAGTCAAATCGCACCGGCCGGGATTTTGCTTAACATGAAAATGTTAGGGGCGGTGCTCCTCACCGCCCCGAAAAATGCCTGTTGCGACCTTTCGGCGCGTCAGGATTGTTTGTTGACTTCCAACAGCTTGTCGACCAGCGCCCGATCGACCTCGCCGCTCGGCAGGAGACCGTTTGCCTTCTGGAATTCGATGATCGCGTTGCGGGTGCGCCCGCCCATGATGCCGTCCGGCGTGCCGGCGTCGTAGCCGTTGTTGTTGAGGATGGCCTGGATGTTGCGGATGGCCTTTTTCATGTCCTCGCCGGAGATCGGCGTGGCAGCCGTCATCTCGCCGCCGGTCTTCCAGGCGTCGGGCGTTTCGACGGAGTTGGCGGCCGGGTCGACCGGCTTGGCCTTCCACAGATCGACCGCGTCGCGCGCCGACTGCAACTGGTCGGGCCGCATGAAGCCGGCGACCTCGTCGCGCTTGGCGCCCGCGTCCTTGTCGCCGGCCTTGGCGGCCAGCGCCAGCCATTTGTAGGATTCGGCGAGATCCTGCTGAACGCCTTCGCCGCGCGCCGACAGGATGCCGAGATTGACCTGGCTGTCGGTGACGCCGTGATCGGCGGCCTCATTGAACCAGCGCACGGCCTCGGGCATGTCGCGGGCACCGTCGATCTCGGTGGCGTAGAGTACGGCCAGATTGTGCATGGCGCTGATATTGCCCTGCTCGGCGGCGGCCAGATACCAGGACTTGGCGGCATCGATGTCGCGGTCGACGCCCATGGCTTTCTCATAGGCGTTGCCGATGCGGTATTGCGCCGGCGCGAAGCCGAGTTCGGCCGACATCTCGTACCAGTGCGCGGCCGCCTTCATGTCGCCGGCCGGGTCGCCGGGCGCCTTGCCCATCAGCCGGTCGCCGATGACGAAGAGCGCCCTGGCGTCGCCCGCCACGGCTGCTTCGCGCAACGCCACGGGACCAATCTGGTCGGGAATGTCTGCAAGGGTGATCTGCTGGAAGGCCTCGTCGCCGGACGCCATGTCAGGCGCCTGCGCCATGTCCATCTGCGCCGCCTCGCCGCTGTCTTCGGCCACGGTCTCCATGTCGGAGCCCGTATCAATCGCGATGTCGCCAGCCTCGCCCGGTGCCGCGTCCATGCCTTGCGGCTCGACCGGCAAGGCAGCCGTGACTTCGTTCGACGGGGTGTCGACGACGCGCCTGGGCGCAGCCGGCGTCTCGTCCGTCGTTTCCACGGCGGCGACGTCGGTGGCGCTCGCACCGCCGCCGAGATCGGCACGGGCAGGCTCTTCCATGACCATCGGATTGGCGGTTTCGGCCACTTCCGCGGGGCTGCTGCCGCGATCGAAGAGATAGCCCTTCGCCAGCGGGAACGCCATCACGGCGAGCAGGATCGCGCCTGCGGCCAGCATCAGCGGACGGCGGCGCGAGACGAGCATGCCGCCCTTCCCGGACGTCTTGCCTTCGCCCTTCTTCCTTTCGGGAACGGCCACCTCGTCGGCGGCGGCGCGGGCTGCGCGGCGCGCTGCGGCGATGAAGTCGGACTTGCCGGCATCGTCGGCGGCGACGTCGCCCTGCGTGGCCGCGGGACCGGCGCGTTCGGCGCGCACCCGCTTCATGATCTCGGCGAGATCCGGCGTGCCGGAGCCCGGCTCCAGCGGCTCGTCCGCCAGGTCAAGCGGCTTCTGCGCCGCATCGGTGGCCTTGCCGAAAACGGCCGGTTCCCCGGTATCGACCACCGGCTCGACCGCCTCTTCCTTGCCGCCACGCTTGATGGACCGGCGCAGACCGCTCAGGAAACCCTTCGACTTCTTGGCCTCCGGCTTTCCGGCATCCGCGGCGGCGTCCGCCGGATCGGCCTCGTCGGCGGTTTCGCTGCCCAGCGCGGCGCGCGCCGCCATGGCGGCGGCTTCCGCCGGCGTGATCCCCTGCCGCGTGACCCGCCGCGACTGCGGCTTGGGGCGCGGCTGTTCCCCGGCGGCGAAATCGACCGGCGGGGCATCCTCGATATGCGCCTTCTGGATCTCGGCCTGCCCGACAGTAACCTGCGCGTCGCGCGGCTCGTAGGCCTGCGCTTTCGCGGCCGCCTGCGGCTTGCGCGGCATCTCCGGCGCGCCGGACATCTCCGCCATGCGCTGCGGCGCGGGCTCGGCCGCTTCGCGGGCGAAGCGCGGTGCCGGCGCGTCGCCGCCGGAGCGCATGCTCATTTCCAGCCCGGCGATCCGCTCGGCGACCTTGACCAGCGTGTCGTGGATGGCCTCGAAGGTGCGGGTGTTGCGGTCGTCGGAATTGCGGGCAAGTTCCTCGAGCGAGGCCAGATCGCCGGCGAGCTGCGCCAGCATCTGCTTCTGTTCCTTCGACGCACCGCCGGAGAATTTCGCGACCACCTCCTCGGCGGCCTGGCGGGCGAGCGCGATCATGTCCTCGCGGCCGCTCTCCAGTTGCTCGCTGATCGCGGCAAGCCGCGGCCCCAGGTCGGCGACCGGGCCGAAGTCGGTCGCGGGCATGGCGACCGTGGAAAGCTTCTCCGAAAGCGCCGCGATCTGCGCTTCCAGCCCCTCCAGCAGATAGGGATCGGGCTGGGCCGGCGCGACCGGCGACAGGCCGTCTCCCGCCGTCAGCATCTGGGCGATTTCCTCGATGCGCCGCTCCATGTGGTCGAGGCTCGGCATGGCGGCGGGCTCGACCTCGTTCTCCTCGATGCGCCGCGCCAGTTCCTCCATCCGCTGGTCCAGCGACCGGAGCATCATCTGGCCGTTCTCCTGCAGCGAGTTCTGCTGCGATTCGAGGCGGCTGGCGATATCGCGGAAGCGCGCGTCGAGGCCCTCGAGTACGCCGTCGGAGATGCCGGATGCGCCGGCCGGGGCGCTGTCGATGCGCCGCGTCAGTTCCTCGAGACGATGCGCGACCGTTTCGAACGCCTTGTCCGACGCTGGAGCGGCGGCGGTCGATTCATGCAGCGCGTCGAGCCGGGCGGCGATTTCCGTCAGACGCTGTTCGACCGCCCCGGCCTGCGGCGCCTGGCTGCGTTCCTCGAACTGGCGGGCCAGCGTCGCCAGGCGCGCCTCGATACGCTCGAAGGGCGCGGTGTCGAATTCCTGCGGCTGGGCGGACACCGATATGGAGACGATCGCGCGGGTAACCTCGTCGAGCCTGTCCTCGATGGCGTTCAGCTGTTCGGGCGCAATCGACGCGTTCTGCGACGCGAGGCCTTCGACGGCCTCGGCAAGCGCGCGCATCTGGTTTTCCATCGCGCCGATCGACTGCGAGCTGGGCATGTCGTTGAGCGCCGCGCCGAGTTCGGCGATACGGTCCGCCACCGCGTTCAGTTCGGCGCGCGAATCGAGCACCTGCGGCAGCGCGCCGATTTCGCGTTCGATGACCGACCAGCGCTCGGCCATGTCGCGCAGCGAGTCCTCGCGGGCGAGCGAGGCGATGTGGCCCTTCAGTTCCTCGACCTCGGCGCGCAGCGAACCCATGTCGCTGTTTTCGACGCGCGAGGCGACCAGGCCGAGTTCGCGGGTGACGCGGGCGAAGCCGTCGGCGAGATCTTCCGGCGAGACCGCGTTGCCGCGATGATAGAGCGCCTTCAGCTCCTCGCGCATGCCGCCGAACTGGGCGGCGATGGTCGAGGACATTTCGCGGTTGAGTTCCTCGCGCATGACGGCGAGTTCGGCATGCAGCGCGGAGGCGTCCGGTGCCTGGTAGCCGCCGCGCGGGGTCTGCCGGTAGGACCGTGCATAGTCGTCGCGATGCGAGAGCGCCTCTCTGTGCGACAGCGCTTCCTGGCGGGCGCGGATGGCGGATACGTCGTCGTCGCGCTGCGGCGTCGGCCGCGGCGCACGGGCGGCCGAATTGATGCCCATCCTTCTTTCGAGATTGGACAGCGCTTCGTCGAGCTTGTCGAGCGTCATGTTCTGGGAGCGCCTTGAAGCGGGCTCCTGACCGGGATTCATGTGCCTGTCGTGCATGTTTCGCCCATTCCTCGCGGCGTCCGCTACACTGCCCCCTGGCGGATTCTCTTCAGGCAGCAGGCGCCTCGAACTGTTTGTCCCTGAAACCGGAGCGTGCACACCGGGTACACAACCACGCCGCGATTATTCATGGTTAACGTTTTTCAAATCACGGTAAACAAGCGGTTAACCAAAGCGGGTTTCCGCAAAACAAATTAACAGGACCATCGCGACGCAAATCCGCCCCGAAACCGCCGGGAACGGGCATGCGACCGTGCCGGACGAGGCTTGCCGCGGGATTAACGGCGCCGGCCGGGACGCGGACCAGTCTGCGTTTTACGTAAAGTAACCCTGTGTATCTGCTCGTATTTCCGCAACGTAACTTTTGAGGACTGGCGCTGTAACAGCAAGGTAACGTCACGTTACCTTCAAAATCCTGCCCCAGACGCCCGTTATAGGGAGGTTGGGAAGGGTATCATGCAATTGCTTGGCGAATCGCGCCATGCCGCTGCACGTATTGCCACTCCGTTTCACGACCCAGATGGATTCCCCCCTTCGGGACAAAAGTGGATACAGGCACATGAACAGCGCTACGAAAGCTGAAACACTCGCAAATCGCGAAGTCGTTTATCGAATCGGCGAGTTGTCGAAAGAGTTCGATGTAACGTTACGCACGTTACGTTTCTACGAGGACAAGGGTTTGCTCTCGCCACGCCGCATCGGCAACACGCGGCTCTATTCCCGCGCCGACCGCACCAGGCTGAAGCTGATCCTGCTCGGCAAGCGGGTCGGCATGTCGCTTCTCGACGTGAAGGAGATCCTCGATCTCTACGATCCGAAAGGCAACAACCATCGCCAGCTCGAAGTGGCCATCGAAAAGGGCCAGGAGCAGATGGAAATCCTGCAGTCACAGCGCAAGGAAATCGACGCGGCGATCGAGGAACTCGGCCAGTCGCTGACGACCGTGCGCGGCATGCTCGAAAGCAACGCCGCCTGATCGCCCATCGGGGCTTTCACCCTTCATCGGGTTCGAAGCAGGCGGGTCGATGGGGCGCCCGTCGGGCTTCGCGACAACCCCGGCATCCGTGAGGATCGCCGGGGTTTTTCACTTAAACGCGCCAAAATCATACTAAAACCACGGTTTTTCGCCGATTTCGCGGACGGTCGCCCGCCGCCTCACGGGATTTTTCGATTCTTTTCAAAATTTTGACGTTTACGGAAACGTCAAAATTTGGTAGCGAGAGGACGATCCTGTCTCGCGCGGGCATTCCCGCGTGTTTCAACCGCATTCCGGAGGAATTCATGCCCGCCTATCGCGCACCGGTCGCCGACACGCTTTTCGTGCTCAACGACGTTCTCAAATATGAGCGCTACAACAACCTGCCCGGCTTCGCCGACGCGACGCCCGACATCGTCGAGGCGGTCCTGCAAGAGGGCGCGCGGCTGGCGGAAGAGGTCTTCTTCCCGATCAACCAGACCGGCGACCGGGAAGGCTGCACCCGTTACGAGGATGGTTCGGTGACGACGCCGAAGGGCTTCAGGGAAGCTTTCGAGCAGTACAAGGAAGGCGGCTGGATGGGCCTCGGCTTCGATCCGGACTATGGCGGCCAGGGCCTGCCCTACGCGCTGCATTCGGCGGTGGGCGAATATTTCTCCTCCGCCAACATGGCCTTCGCCATGTATTTCGGCCTGACCCAGGGTGCCATGGCGGCGATCCATGTGCACGGCTCCGACGAGCAGAAGCAGGCTTACCTGCCGAAGATGGTCGAGGGCACCTGGACCGGCACGATGAACCTGACCGAGCCGCATTGCGGCACTGATCTCGGCCTCTTGCGCACCAAGGCCGTGCCGCAGGGCGACGGCTCCTACAAGATCTCCGGCCAGAAGATCTTCATCTCCGCCGGCGAGCACGATCTGTCGGAAAACATCATCCACCTGGTGCTCGCCCGCATCGAGGGCGCGCCGGAAGGCACCAAGGGCATCTCGCTGTTCATCGTGCCGAAATTCGTCCTCGACGAGGACGGCACGCCCGGCGAGCGCAACGGCGTCATGTGCGGATCGCTCGAGGAAAAGATGGGCATCCACGGCAACTCCACCTGCGTCATGAATTATGATGACGCGACCGGCTATCTGATTGGCGAGGAGAACAAGGGCCTCAAGGCCATGTTCACGATGATGAACGAGGCGCGTCTCGGCGTCGGCCTCCAGGGCCTGTCGATCGCCGAAGTGGCCTATCAGAACGCCGTCGCCTATGCGAAGGACCGCTTGCAGGGCCGTGCGCTGACCGGTCCGGCCGCGCCCGATAAGAAGGCCGACCCGATCATCGTTCATCCGGACGTGCGGCGGAACCTGATGACCATCCGCGCCTTCAACGAGGCCGGCCGCGCCTTCCTGTTGTGGGCGGCGCTGAAGTCCGACGTCGCGCACCGCTCGGATGACGCCGGCGAGCGCGAATTGTCCGACGAGATGACGGGCCTGCTCACCCCGGTCATCAAGGGCGTGCTGACCGACAAGGGGTTCGACCACGCCGTGATGGCGCAGCAAGTCTATGGCGGCCATGGCTATATCGAGGAATGGGGCATGAGCCAGTATGTGCGCGATGCGCGCATCGCCATGATCTATGAGGGCGCCAACGGCATCCAGGCGCTCGATCTCGTCGGCCGCAAGCTGCCGGCCAATGGCGGCCGCGCCGTGCAGGCCTTCTTCAAGGAAGTCGGCGAATTCTGCGAGGACAACCGCGCCGACGAGGCGATGAGCTTCTTCACCAAGCACCTCAAGAAGGGCTTGAACGACCTGCAAGGGGCGACCATGTGGTTCGTGCAGAACGCCATGGCGAAGCCCGACAATGCGGGTGCCGGGTCCTACGACTACATGCATCTCTTCGGGCTCGTCACGCTCGGCTATATGTGGGCGTTGCAGGCCAAGGCCGCGCAGGCGAAACTGGCGGCCGGCGAAGGCGACAAGCAGTTCATGGAAGCCAAGCTCGCCACGGCGCGCTATTTCATGGAGCGGATCATGCCGGAAACCTCCGCCCATCTGGCGCGGATTTCGTCGGGCGCGGATTCGATGATGGCGCTCTCCGCGGAGGCGTTCTAGGCTCGCGGAAAACACGCTTTACGGGAGGAATGAATGGCCAGCAATCCGGCGGATATCCTTGGCATGCCGAAGCCGTCCTGGGCGACGGAGGACGTCGTCATGCTCCAGGAGATGGCGACGCGCTTCATGACCGAGGAGATCCTTCCGAAATACGAGGGTTTCGAGAAGGCCGAAATCTTCGATCGGGAGTCCTGGGAAAAGGCCGGCGCCAACGGGCTGCTCTGTGCCTCCATGCCGGAGGAATATGGCGGCTCGGGCGGCACTTACGCGCATGAAAGCGTGATCCTCGAAGCCATCAGCCATGTCGGCGTCGACGGCTTCGGCATCCCCTTGCACAATTCCATCGTCGCGCCCTACATCCTGCATTACGGTTCCGAGGAGCAGAAGAAGCGCTGGCTGCCGAAGCTCGCCACCGGCGAACTGATCGGCGCCATCGCCATGACCGAGCCCGGCGCAGGCTCCGACCTGCAAGGCGTGAAGACCTCCGCAAAAAAGGACGGCAATCATTACCGCCTGAACGGCTCGAAGACCTTCATCACCAACGGCCAGCTCGCCAATCTGATCATCGTCGTCGCCAAGACCGACCCCTCGGCAGGCGCCAAGGGCACCTCGCTGATCGTCGTCGAGACCGACGACGCGGACGGCTTCGAGCGCGGCCGCAACCTCGACAAGATCGGCCTGAAATCCAACGACACGTCGGAACTGTTCTTCAACGACGTGCGCGTGCCGACCGCCAATCTCCTCGGCCACGAGGAAGGGCTCGGCTTCATCCAGCTGATGCAGCAATTGCCGCAGGAACGCTTGCAGATCGGCGGCTCGGCGATCGCCATGTGCGAGCGGGCGCTGGCCGGCACCATCGACTATGTCAAGGAGCGCAAGGCCTTCGGCAAGGCGGTGATCGAGTTCCAGAACACCCAGTTCACGCTGGCCGAACTGAAGACCGAGGCGACCGTCGGGCGAACCTTCTACAATTTCTGCGTCGGCGAGCATCTCGAAGGCCGGCTATCGCCCGAGCTCGCCTCGATGGCGAAATACTGGCTGTCGGACCTGCAGGGCAAGATCACCGACGCCTGCCTTCAGCTGCATGGCGGTTACGGGTACATGAACGAATATCCGATCGCCCGCATGTTCCGCGACGCGCGCGTCCAGCGCATCTATGGCGGCACCAACGAGATCATGAAACTGCTGATCGCGCGGGGGCTTTGAGATGCCCGACTTCACGCTCCATTGCTTCTCGGAATCCGGCAACGCCTACAAGGTGGCGCTGATGCTGGAATTGTGCGGCGCCGACTGGGAGCCGCATCGCGTCGCCTTCTTTTCAGGCGAGACGCGCCGCGACGACTATCGCGAACTCAACGAGATGCGTGAGGTGCCGGTGCTGGTCGACCACACCCGCCGGCCCGATCTCGTGCTCTCGCAGTCGGGCGCGATCCTCTACCATCTCGGCGAGCATTTCGGGAAATTCATGCCGGAATCCGAAGCCGAGAGACACGAGGTGCTGCGCTGGATCCTGTGGGACAACCACAAGCTGACCAGCTATTCGGCGACCTACCGTTTCCTGCGCATCTTCGCCGGCAAGGGCGACACGCCGGAGGCCGAGTTCTTCCATGCGCGCGCCCGCAGCGCCTGGCGCGTCCTCGACAGCCACATGAAGGGCCGGGACTGGATCGCCGCCGACCGGCCGACCATCGCCGACTTCTCGCTTTGCGCCTATCTCTTCTGGCCGGCGCAGATCGGCATGATCTCCGAGCAATATCCCAACATCACCGCATGGCTGAACCGGCTGCGGGCCATGCGCGGCTTCAGGCTTGCGGAAGACCTGATGCCGAGCGGTCAGGATGAGACCACAGAGACGGCGTAAGCCGCGCAAGCAAGCAGAGGCGACGGCGTAAGCCGCGCAGACAGATAGATGCGACGGCGCAAGCCGCGCGAACATACAGAGGCGACGGCGCAAGCCCCCGCCACGAACGACCAAGGAGACAGTCTATGGCAGACGCATTCATCTATGACGCCGTACGCACGCCGCGCGGCCGCGGCAAGAAGGACGGGAGCCTGCACGAGGTTCCGACGCCGCGCCTCGGCGCGAAGGTTCTTCAGGCGCTGCGCGACCGCAACGAACTCGATACGTCCAAGGTCGACGACGTGATCTTCGGCTGCGTCGATCCGGTCTATGAGGCCGGCGGCGACATCGCGCGGGCCGCGATCTTCGAGGCCGGCTACGCCACCGAGGCCCCCGGCATGCAGATCAACCGTTTCTGCGCCTCCGGTCTCGACGCGGTCAATCTCGGCGCATCGAAGATCGCCCAGGGCGCCGACGACATCGTCATCGCGGGCGGCGTCGAATCCATGTCGCGCGTCGGCATGGGCGCGTCCGGCGGCGCCTGGTACATGGACCCCTCGGTCAACATCCCGGCCTATTTCATGCCGCAGGGCGTCTCGGCCGACCTGATCGCGACCAAATACGGCTTTTCGCGCGACGACGTCGACGCCTATGCGGTCGAGAGTCAGAAGCGTTCGGCGGAAAGCTGGGAAAAGGGCCATTTCGCCAGGTCCGTCATCCCGGTGAAGGACCAGAACGGCCTGACCATCCTCGACCGTGACGAGCACATGCGCCCCGGCACCGACATGCAGAGCCTCGCCAGCCTCAATCCCTCCTTCGTCATGCCCGGCCAGATGGGCGGCTTCGAAGCCGTCGGCATCGCCGGCCATCCGGAGGTCGAGGCGATCAACTATGTCCACCATGCCGGCAATTCGTCGGGCATCGTCGACGGCGCGGCCGGCGTGCTGCTCGGCTCCCGGAAGGGCGGCAGGATGATGGGCATCGAGCCGCGCGCGAAGATCAGGGCCTTCGCCAATATCGGCTCCGATCCGACGCTGATGCTGACCGGCCCGGTCGACGTGACCGAGAAGCTCCTGAAAAAGGCGAAGATGTCGATCGGCGACATCGACCTGTTCGAGTTGAACGAGGCCTTTGCCGCCGTCGTGCTGCGCTACATGCAGGCCTTCGACATCGACCATGCGAAGATGAACGTCGCCGGCGGCGCCATCGCCATGGGCCACCCGCTGGGTGCGACCGGCGCTATGATCCTCGGCACCGTGCTCGACGAGCTGGAACGCCGCGACCTCAACACCGCCCTCGTCACGCTGTGCATCGGCGCCGGCATGGGCACCGCGACCATCATCGAGCGGGTGTGATCCGGAGATGACGCTCGACCGGGCAAAGGCGGCGCTGGTGCTCGTCGATGTGCAGAAGGCCTTCCTGGAATGGGAGGCCGCCGGCATGCGCCGGAACAATCCGCACGCCGTCGACAACATCGCGCGGCTTCTTTCCGCCTTCCGGCGCGAGGGCATGGCGGTGTTCCATATCCGCCACGCATCGCGCGAGGCGGGCTCGACGCTTGCCGCCGACAAGCCCGGCTATGAGCCGATCGACGAGGCGCGCGAGCGCGGCGGCGAGCCGGTGATCTTAAAGCACGTCAATTCGGGCTTCATCGGCACCAATCTCGAAGACCGCCTGCGCGCCGCGGGCATCACGACCGTCGTCATTTGCGGGATCACCACCAATCACTGCGTCGAGACCACGACGCGGATGGCGGGCAATCTCGGCTTCGACGCCCGGCTCGTTGCCGACGCCTGCTACACATTCGACCGCTCCGGCCATGACGGCCGGCACGAAACCGCCGAAGACATTCACGCGATGACGCTCTCCAATCTGGACGGCGAGTTCGCAACGATCGAAACAACCGACAGCCTGCTGGCCGCGCTGGACGCCAGCGCAGCGGCATAAGGAGGACCCAATGACCTACACAAACTTCACCGTCGAAACCGACGCAGACGGCATCGCGCTCGTCACCTGGGACATGCCCGACAAGTCGATGAACGTCTTCACCGAGGAGGTGATGGACGAGATCGACGCGATCATCGACCAGGTGGTCGCCGACGACGCGATCAAGGGCGCTGTCTTCACCTCCGGCAAGAAGGATTCGTTCTCCGGCGGCGCGGACATCACCATGCTCAAGAAGATGTTCGACATCATCCAGACCGAAAAGGCCAAGGATCCCGAAAAGGCGATGCAGATGCTGTTCGACGGCGCCGGCCGGATGAGCTGGCTCTGGCGCAAGCTCGAAACCTGCGGCAAGCCCTGGGTCTCGGCGATCAACGGCACCTGCATGGGCGGCGCGTTCGAATTGTCGCTCGCCTGCCATGGCCGCATCGCCGCCGATTCTGACGCCGTCAAGATGGCGCTGCCCGAGGTCAAGATCGGCATCTTCCCCGGCGCCGGCGGCACCCAGCGCGTGCCGCGCCTGACCAACCAGCAGGACGCGCTGCAGATGATGACGCAGGGCTCGACCCTGAAGCCGTCGCGCGCCAAGGCGATGGGGCTGATCCACGACGTCGTGCCGCCGAAGAAGCTGATCGCCGCCGCCAAGGCGATGATCGCCGCCGGCCTGAAGCCGGTGCAGCCCTGGGACGAGAAGGGCTTCAAGCTGCCCGGCGGCAAGATCTACACGCCGGCCGGCGCCAATCTCTGGCCGGCCGCGTCCGCCATCCTGCGCCGCGAGACCAACATGAACTATCCGGGCGCGGCGGCGATCCTGAAATGCGTCTATGAGGGCCTTCAGGTGCCGTTCGATACGGCGCTGAAGATCGAGCAGCGCTATTTCGCCAATGTCCTGCAGACGACCGAGGCGGGCATGATGATCCGCTCGCTCTTCGTCTCGCTGCAGGAGCTCAACAAGGGCGCGCGCCGCCCGGCCGGCATCAAGCCGACCAGGTTCAAGAAGATCGGCGTCCTCGGCGCGGGCTTCATGGGCGCGGGCATCGCCTATGTGACGGCGAAGGCCGGCATCCCGGTCGTGCTGCTCGACCGCACCATGGAAGCCGCCGAGAAGGGCAAGGCGCATTCCGACGGCCTCGTCACCAAGGCGATGCAGAAGGGCCGCGCCACGGCCGAAGACAAGGAAGCGCTCCTCTCCCTGATCACGCCGACCACCGACTATGCCGAACTCGAAGGCGCCGACCTGATCATCGAGGCGGTGTTCGAGGATTCCGAGGTCAAGAAGGCCGCCACCGAACAGGGCGAGGCGCAGCTGAAGCCCTCGGGCATCTTCGCCTCCAACACCTCGACCATTCCGATCACCAGCCTTGCGAAGAACTCGAAGCGGCCGAAGAACTTCATCGGCATCCACTTCTTCTCGCCGGTCGACCGGATGATGCTGGTCGAGATCATCCTGGGCAAGCGCACCGGCGAAAAGGCGCTGGCCGTCGCGCTCGACTATGTCCGCGCCATCAAGAAGACCGGCATCGTCGTCAACGACACGCGCGGCTTCTACGTCAATCGCTGCGTGCTGCGCTACATGAACGAGGCGTTCCAGATGCTCATCGAGGGCGTGCCGCCGGCGATGATCGAGAACGCCGCGAAGATGGCCGGCATGCCGGTCGGCCCGCTGGCGCTGACCGACGAGACGGCGATCGACCTCGCCCAGAAGATCATGAAGCAGACCATCCGCGACATGGGCGAAAAGGCCGTCGATCCGGAACAGGTCAAGCTGATCGACACGATGGTCGACACGCATGGCCGCCACGGCCGCAAGAACGGCAAGGGCTTCTACGACTACCCGGCGAAGCCCGCCAAGAAGCATCTGTGGCCCGACCTGAAGACGCTCTACCCGCAGCAGGACGCCGACAGCATCGATTTCGAGGAGCTGAAGCAGC
>Ga0070729_10000857_pt1 | contig 55440 bp, 52 predicted proteins | sample tdDd472_FD_66725 | JGI IMG/M metagenome (GOLD analysis project Ga0070729, IMG submission 66725) | Marine sediment microbial communities from the Atlantic coast under amendment with organic carbon and nitrate - tdDd47.2 | ecosystem: Environmental > Aquatic > Marine > Coastal > Sediment | place... | reverse complement strand
TCGCCGGTGTCGCGCATATAGGCGGAGTTGCCCTGGTCGCGCAGCAGCGGGAAGCCGATCTCCTTGCCGGTGCCCTCGAACTCGTTATAGGGCCCGAAAAAGGTCAGCGGGTGGTCGACCGGCATGACCGGCAGGTCCTCGCCCACCATCTCGGCGATCAGCCGGCCCCAGAGGCCTGCGCAGACGATGACATGGTCCGCCATGATCGTGCCGCGATGGGTGACGACGCCCTTGATATGGCCGTTCTCGACGATCAGCGACTGGGCCGGCGTGTTGCCGAAGACCTTCAGCTTGCCGGACTTCTCGGCCGCGTCGACCAGCTTTCCCGCGACGGTCTGCGAGCGCGGGATGACGAGGCCGGCGTCGGGGTCGAACATGCCGCCCTGCACCATGTCCTCCTCGATCAGCGGGAACATCTCCTTGATCTCGGCCGGCGTCACGAGGCGCACATTGGTGCCGAAGGCCTTGCCGGAGGTGACCTTGCGCTTGATCTCCTCCATCCAGGTATCGTCGCCGGTCCGCGCGACTTCAAGCCCGCCGATCCGCGCGTAGTGGCCCATCTTCTCGAAGAAATCGATCGAGTACTGCGTCGTCCAGACCGACAGGTAATCGTGGCTGGTCGTGTAGCAGAAATCCGAGGCATGCGCCGTCGAGCCGATATCGGTCGGCACGCCGGACTTGTCGATGCCGACGATATCGTCCCAGCCGCGCTCGATCAGGTGATGGGCGACCGACGCGCCGACAATGCCGCCAAGGCCGATGATGACGACCTTCGCCTTTTCCGGAAATTGTGCCATGCCCTGCCACTCCAAGGTAAGAATATCGGCGGACTATAGGCCGGCGGGGCCATGGTTTTGCAGCCTGTTTGCGACATCGCCAAAACGCCGCGCGACGGCGCCGGTCCGCAAAGAAAAAACCGGCGGCCGCAAGGACCGCCGGTCAACTGCCGGAACCGGGTCGGACAGGCCCTTGGGCCTATTTCACGACCGCTTCGCCATTGATGATTTCAACACCCTCCGCACCGGCGAGTGCCGCCTTGTTTCCACTGGGCAGCGTCAGGAAACAGCCGCTATTGCAGAAGGTGAGCGTCTCACCCCCCGCAATCGCAAGCTCGTTCTTGACGCCGCCCTCGGTGACGATGACGGTGTAGCTTTCGGTGTCCTTGTTGGTCAGCTGCGCAGCACCTGCCCCCGCCGTTAAGGCGAGGAAGGCGGCGACTGCTGCCGAAAGCCGGCTCTTTTCTTTATGATGACGCCGCATTGGCAGCGCCTCCTTTCTTTCTTGCGGGTCCATGCCCGCCACTTGTCCCTTTTATCCTACTTTGCGCCTGAACCGAAACTGAACGAGCAAATCCCGGTCATTCCTCGTCACGATGGGCGCGTCTGTCGGCCGCGATCGTGCCGAATTCCACGTCGGCCGTGCTTTCCGCCACCACCGCACCGTCCTTGTCGACAACCTTGAGATTGACGTCGCGTTGCGGGAACGGAATCTCGATGCCGGCGGCTTCGAAACGCTCGAAAATGGCGAAGCGTATTTCGGTGCCGACGGTCAGGATATTACCGATATCGGCGAGATAACCCCGCAATTCGAAGTTCAGGGACGAGTCGCCGAAATCGGCGAACACGACATAGGGCTCCGGATTGCCGAGGATGAGCGGGTGATCCTCGGCGATTCCGGTCAGTATGTCGCGCACCTGCTTCGGATCGGACTTGTAGGAGACCCCGACGGGAATCTCTATCCGGCCAATCGTGTTGCGATGCGTCCAGTTGCCGACCGCCGAGTTGATCAGTTCGGAATTGGGCAGGATCATCGTTTTGCGCTGGAAGGTCTCGATCTCGGTCGCGCGCACATTGATCGACTTGACCGTGCCGCTGATGCCGCCCGCCTCGATCCAGTCCCCCTCCTTGAAGGGTCGCTCGGCCAGCAGGATGAGCCCGGACACGAAATTCGAGACAATGTTCTGCAGGCCGAAGCCGATACCGAGCGACAGCGCACCCGCCACCAGCGCGAGCTGCGACAGGTCGATGCCTGCCGCCGCCACCCCGACCAGCGCTGCGAGCGTCACGCCAGCATAGCCGATCGCGGTGCGAACCGAATTGCGCACGCCGGTATCGATGCGGCTGCGCGTCAGCACATCCTTGTCGAGCCACCGCTGGAAGAGCTTCGTCATCCAGAAACCGATGATGAAGACGAAAATGCCGGCGACGATCCCGGTGATCGAGATCGAGATGGAGCCGATCGAGAACTCGGTCACGAATCCGAGCAGCCAGCCGCGGATATCGGCCCATTTGAAGCCCCACAGCAGCAGCAGGAACGGCACGCCGACCAGCGCCAGTCCGAAGGTCAGGAAGACTCCGGCGAAAAGCCCGAGCTGGTCGATCGTCGTCTCGGACAGTTCGAAGGTGACCCGCAGCCATTTGCCGACGCGCGAATGCAGCAATTCGTTCTCGCGGCTCATCTCGCGCGCCGCCAGATGGCCGATATAGAAGGTCACGGCGACGGCGCCGGTAATGACGATCTGCTTGGAAACGAAATCGGCGAACCCGATATAGCCGGCCGCCACGGCCACGATCAGCGCGAGACCGGTTCCCCTGAGCAGGAAACGGACGAGCCTCGGCCATGGCCGGTCGGGCTTGCCCTCCTTGCCGGGGAACGGCCGCACGAAATCGATCGCCAGAAGCGTCAACCCGACGATGGTGCTGCTGATCAGGCTCTTGGCGACCGTGATCGGAAGCGAGTCTCCGACGACCTCCAGTATCTGCGTGATCACCTCGTCCGCGACGATCGTCACCGTCATGATGAAGACCAGCAGCTTCAGCCGGCGCGCCGCGCGGTCCGTCACGCTGACGAGCCGCCATTGCGACAGCCTCGGCGCGAAGACGGCTTCGGACAGTTGCCAGGTCAGATTGACGACGCCGATGCCCAGCAGAATCGACAACATGATCAGGCCGATATCGCCACGCAACACCGAGAAATGGCTGTAGAGCGCATAGATGAAAACGAAGAACAGCCAGAGGCCGAGGGTCGGCAACAGCGTGCCCAGGAAACCGACCGACAGTCGGGAGAAATAGCCGGGATCCGTCACGGCCGGATCGCGCCTGATCAGCCTTCCAAGCAGCTTGCGCGCGAAGACCAGAAACAGCACTGCCGCCATCAGCGCCATGGTCGTCGCCACCAGGAAGGGGCCCGATTTGAAGCGCCACACGAAACTCGCCCAGGACCCCACCTTGTTGGCGAAATCGGTCGAACGCGCCTTCAGATCGGCGATCAGCTCGCTCCCGAAGGCAGCGGTCACGTCGTAACGGCGCGACAGAGTCGTGGTGAAAAGGTCGCGCCTTGCCTCCGATATCTTGTTTTCGAGCGTATGCGCGCGGACCGACAAATCCTCCAGCTGCCCGATCAGCGAATTGATCAGCGCCCGCTCCTCGGTCAGTTCCTTGCGTTGCAGCTCCAGGACATCGGGCTCGCCCCCCTGCTCCAGTGCCGGCCCCAGCTGCTCCAGCCGCGCATGGATCTCTGTCAGCCGCGGAGACAGCGCGACACCGGTCGACAACAATTGTGAAGCGACCGCCCGGACCCGGTCGTAGAGCTCCACCAGCGCGCTGTCGCTTTCGCGCGCCTCGTCCAGCGCCTCTTCCACCAGAGTCATCTCGCGATCGAAGCTCTGGACGGTGCTGGCCGTCTCCTCCGTCACCTGTGCGAAGGCCGGCAAGGCGACCAGCAATGCCAGGGCGACAATCAGGAATTTCAGAACCGGTCTCATCGCTGGGCTGTTACCACAGTTGTCGAAAGCCAAGGAACAACTATCCCTAAGGTTCGCCAAACCTTTGGTAAATGCGTCGCGAAAGGGAAACTTGACGGCGATATTTCCCGATGCAACGCAGGAGCTTGCGCGTTAGGTTGGGCCGATAGCGAGAGGGACGCGGAGACTTATGGCGGAATATTCTGCCTGGCAGGTTCTGAAGAACGCCTGGAGCGGCAATACCGGCTGGAAGCCGGCATGGCGCAAGCCGGACCCGAAGCCGGACTACGACGTTGTCATTATCGGCGGCGGCGGGCACGGGCTCTCGACCGCCTATTACCTCGCAAAGAACCACGGCATCACCAATGTCGCGGTTTGCGAAAAGGGATGGCTCGGTTCCGGCAATATCGGCCGCAATACCACCATCGTGCGCTCCAACTATCTCTTGCAGGGCAACACGCCCTTCTACGAGCATTCGATGAAGCTGTGGGAGAACCTCAGCCACGAGCTGAATTTCAACGTGATGTTCTCGCAGCGTGGCATCATCAATCTGTGCCACACGCCGGCCCAGATGGACGACACGGCGCGGCGCGGCAATGCCATGCGGCTGATGGGTGTCGACGCGCGCATGCTGAGCCCGGAAGACTTGCGCCGCCGCATCCCCGGCCTCGACCTGTCCCCGACGGCCCGCTTCCCGATCCTCGGCGGCCTCGAACAGCCGCGTGCCGGCACCGCGCGTCATGATGCGGTGGCCTGGGGTTATGCCCGCGCCGCCGACAGGCGCGGCGTCGACATGCTCGAGAATTGCGAGGTCACCGGCTTCCTGCGCGAAGGCGACAGGATCACCGGAGTCCAGACGACGCGGGGCGATATCCGCGCCAGGAAGATCGCCGTCTGCGTCGCCGGCTCGACCGGCGCGGTTATGAAGCTTGCCGGCATCGACCGGTTGCCGATCGAGAGCCATGTCCTGCAGGCCTTCGTCTCGGAATCGCTGAAGCCCCTGCTCGATACGGTCGTCACCTTCGGCGCGGGCCATCTCTACATCTCGCAATCCGACAAGGGAGGCCTCGTCTTCGGCGGCGATATCGACGGCTACAACACCTATGCCCAGCGCGGAAACCTGCCGATCGTCGAGGATGTGATGGCCGAAACCGTCACGCTCTTCCCGGCCGCGGCGAAGGTTCGGCTGCTGCGGTCATGGGGCGGCATCATGGATATGTCGATGGACGGTTCGCCCATCATCGCCACCGGCCCGCTTCCTGGCATGTATCTCAATTGCGGCTGGTGCTATGGCGGCTTCAAGGCAACGCCGGCCTCCGGCTGGTGCTTCGCCCACACGATCGCGAAGGACGAGCCGCATCCGCTCAACCAGGCCTATTCGCTCGACCGCTTCCATCGCGGCTATGTCATCGACGAGAAGGGCCAGGGCGCGACGCCCTGGAAACACTGAGCCATGAGAATCACCTGCCCGCATTGCGGCCCGCGCGATCTCGTCGAGTTCAGCTATCACGGCGATGCGACATTGACCCGGCCCGACCCTGCCTCGACCGATCAGGACGCCTGGAACGCCTACGTCTATGACCGCGCCAACCCGGCCGGCGAACATCGCGAGGTTTGGCAGCATTCCGGCGGCTGCCGCAAACATCTGGTCGTCACCCGCAACACGCTGACCCATGTGATCTCCGGCGTGGAATTCGCGCCCGGCAAGAGCGGCGGGAGGAAGCGGTCATGACCTCCTGGCGCATCCCCAGCGGCGGCCGCATCGATCGCGCGAAACCGGTGCATTTCACCTTTGACGGCAAATCCTATAGCGGCTTTGCCGGCGACACGCTGGCCTCCGCGCTTCTCGCCAATGGCGTCCGCCTGTTCGGCCGATCCTTCAAATATCACCGCCCCCGCGGCCTGCTGGCGGCCGGCTACGAGGAACCGAACGCCCTCGTCACCGTGACGACCGACGGCGCACGCGAACCGAACATCCGCGCCACCGAGCTCGAAATCCATGACGGGCTGATCGCCGAGAGCCAGAACCGTTTTCCCTCGCTCGCCTTCGACCTTCAGGCAGCAAATCAGCTGGCGGGCAAGGCGTTTAGCGCCGGCTTCTATTACAAGACCTTCATGGGCCCGGTGATCGGCCCGCTGAAGGGCACACGCGCCTGGATGTTCTGCGAAAGCTTCATCCGGCGGGCCGCCGGCCTTGGCTCCGCAGGTACGGTGGCCGATCCGGCGCGCTACGAACGCATCAACGCCTTCTGCGATGTCCTCGTGGTTGGTTCCGGTCCGTCCGGCCTGGAAGCCGCGCGCAAGGCAGCCGCCGATGGCAAGCGCGTCATCCTCTGCGAAACGAGTGCCGCCTTTGGGGGAACCGCCAACTGGGCCGGCTCGGACCAGGCTGGTTTCGCGGAAACGCTGATATCGGACCTAGGTGCAAATCCCCGGGTGACCCTGCTCAACCGTACGACGGTCTGGGGTTGCTACGACGGCAACACCTTCGCCGCGCTGGAGCGCGTCTCCGATCATCAGAAGCAGCCGGGCATTGGCGAACCGCGCCACCGCCATTGGGTCATCCGCGCCAACCACGTCGTGCTGGCGACCGGCGCCCTCGAACGCCCGCTCGTCTTTCCCGGAAACGATCGCCCGGGTGTCATGCTGGCGAGCGCGGCCCAGCGCTTCGCCGGCGAGTATGGCGTCCTGCCGGGCAAGCGCATCGTTGTTCTCACCAACAATGACAGCGCCTATGAGGCCGCCGCGAAACTGCGCGAACGCGACGCGCTGATCACGACGATCGTCGATGTCCGGCCGGCGGTCGGCGATTGGGCGCTGGCGCAGGCGAAAGAAGCGGGCGCCGAAGTCCTTGCCGGCCACGCGGTCGTCGCGACCGGCGGTCGCAATGCGCTCTCTTCGGTGACAGTCCAGCCCTTCGACGCGGAGATCAATGCTTTCCCCGGTCCGCCCAGGCGGCTCGCCGGCGATACGTTGCTCGTCTCCGGCGGCTGGTCTCCGGTCGTCCATCTCGCCTCGCAGGCCGGCGCGAAACCGGTCTGGGACGACAAGCTGCAGGCCTTCCTGCCACCCGAGAGCAGCGGCGCCTGGGATGCCGTCGGCTCTGCCGCCGGCGAAGGCATCGAACCGCCCGCCCCTCTCTTCGAGATCAAGGCGAAGGGCGACAAGGCCTTCGTCGATTTCCAGCATGATGTCACCGCCGAAGATGTGCGACTCGCCCATCGCGAGGGCTACCGGTCGGTCGAGCACCTGAAGCGCTACACCACGCTCGGCATGGCGACCGACCAGGGCAAGACGGCCAATGTGCCGGGCATGGCGATCATGGCCGACGCGCTGTCGAAACCGATCCCCGAGGTCGGGACGACACGCTTCCGCCCGCCCTTCACCGGCGTCTCGCTCGGCGCGCTCGCCGCCGAACGCTTTGGCGACATCCGACCCGAGCGCCTGACGCCGATGCATGACTGGCACGAGGCCAATGGCGCGGGCATGTATGCCGCCGGCCTCTGGTATCGGCCCGAGAGCTACAATCGGCAGGGCGAGAGCGTCGAGGACGCGTATGTTCGCGAGGCGAAGGCCGTCCGGCGCAATGTCGGTATCGTCGATGTCTCGACGCTCGGCAAGATCGATATCCGGGGCCCCGACGCCGCGGAGTTCCTCGATCGCGTCTACACAAACACCTTCTCGACGCTGCCCGTCGGCAAGGCGCGCTACGGGCTGATGCTGCGTGAGGACGGTTTCGCGCTGGATGACGGCACGACCTGGCGGCTTGATGAGAACCGCTTCCTCATGACGACCACCACGGCCAATGCCGGGCGGGTCATGCAGCATCTCGAATATTATCTCGACTGCATCTGGCCGGACCTGAAGGTGCACCTGACTTCGGTCACCGACCAATGGGCCGCGGCGGCGGTCGCCGGACCGAAAAGCCGGGAAGTGCTGGCCGCCTGCGTCAAGCGCACCAAAGTCGACAACAAGACCCTGCCCTTCATGGGCATCGTCCACGGCAAGATCGCTCAGATCCCGGTGATGATCTGCCGCCTCTCCTTTTCCGGCGAACGCGCCTACGAGGTCTATTGCGGCGCCCATCACGGCCAGCGAATCTGGGATGCGCTGATGGAGGCCGGCAAACCATTCGACATGCAGCCCTACGGACTGGAGGCGCTCGGCACATTGCGTATCGAAAAGGGCCATGTCACCGGCGCCGAGATCGACGGCCGCACCACCGCGCAGGATCTGCATCTCGACTGGCTGATCTCGAAGAAGAAGCCCTTCATCGGCTCGGCCATGATGAACCGCGAGGGACTGACCGATCCGAAACGCTGGTCTCTCGTCGGCGTCATCTCGCTGTCCGGCGAGAAGCTGCGCGGCGGCAGCCATATCGTCGACGGCCCGGCCGACAATCCCGGCCGCGGCCTCGGCCACCTGACGGCGATGTGCTTCTCACCGCTCTACGGCAAATATATCGGCCTGGCTCTGGTCGAAAACGGCACGAGCCGCATCGGCACCCGCGCCTTCGCCACCGATCCCGCCCGCTCCGGCACCCATATCCCGGTCGAGTTCGTGAACCACATCTTCTACGACCCCAAGGGAGAGCGCATGCATGGCTGAGCCGAAGAGCTTCATCGCCGATCCCGTTCTGGCGAAACACGCCGCCTCTCCTCTCGCCGGTCATGTCGAGACGGGTGAATTCGGCGCGTTGCGCGACGAGGGTCCGGGCGTTGTCCTGTCCGAACGCTTCGGCCTGTCGATTGCGGAGGTCGCTGCGTGGAAAGGCGGCGAGAGCAAGTGCCGCGCCGCCATCAAGGCCGCTGCCGGCCTGACGCTCAAGACCGCGCCCGGCAGCGGAACGGCAAAGCCGATCGCCGGGGCGTTCAACATCGCGCCCGCGCGCTGGCTCGTCTCGGGCGAGGATGCGGAGCTTGTCGCCAAACTGGCCGACGAGGTCGGAGAAAACGGCAGCGTGATCGACCTGAGCCATGGCCGCAGCGTGATCCGCATCGACGGCCCGAAAAGCCGCTGGGTATTGGCGAAGCTCTTCGCCATCGATTTTTCGGAGGAGGCTTTCGCGAAGGGCGACGGCCTGTCGACCGTCCATCACGACTTCATGGTGCAGATCCAGCGCGTCGATGCCGATGCGTTCGACGTCTACGTCTTCCGCTCCTTCGCGCGATCCTTCTGGCACCTTCTGTGCCGGCTGTCCGAAGAGGTCGGCTACCGGGTCCTGTGACCCGGAAGCGCCTACCCTTCTTGACCGATCATCTTATTGTTTTTGTTTAGTCGGCCCTGAACTTGTCTCTTATCTAGGCCGTCTCGCGCCGATGCGCTGTGACGCCTGACACAATGGTCGCAGCGACGGTCCGGTCGTCGCCGAGCGTCTGCATCAGGAACAATTCCTCCGACAGGGTCGAGATGGTCTCCGCACGCAATGCCATCGCCGGAGTGGACGCTTTGTCGAGCACGATGAAATCCGCCTCGTATCCGGCCTCTAGCTTTCCGATCCGGTCGTCCATTCCGATCGCCCGCGCATTGCCCAGCGTCGCCTGGTAGAAGGAGCGCAGCGGATGATAGCGCTCTCCCTGCAGGTTCAGCACCTTGTAGCCCTCGTCCAGCGTCCTGAGCATCGACCAGTTGGTACCGCCGCCGATATCGGTGGCGATCGCATGGCGCGTCTCGGGCTCGGTCGAGCGCATCTTGGACAGGTCGAACAGGCCGGAGCCGAGAAACATGTTCGATGTCGGGCAGAACACGGCCACCGAACGGCTTTCCGCCATGCGTTCCATTTCGCGTTGCGTCTGGTGGATGCAATGGCCGAACAGCGTCTTCGGTCCCATCAACCCGTAATGGTCATAGACGTCCGTATAGTCCTTCGACCATGGAAACAGCTCCGCCACCGTCTCGATCTCGCGGTGGTTCTCGGACAGATGCGTCTGCACCAGGCAATCGGGATGCTCGCGCACCAGCGTGCCGGCCATCTCCATTTGCGCTTCCGTCGAGGTCAGCGCGAAACGCGGCGAGATCGCCACCTCGACGCGGTCCTTGCCGTGCCACTCGGCAATCAGGGCCTTGGTGTCGTCATAGCCGGTCTGCGGTGTGTCGGTCAGCGGTTCGGGCGCATTACGGTCCATCATCACCTTGCCGGCGATCATCCGCATGCCTTTCCCGACCGCGGCGCCCAGTAATGCGTCGGCGGAGCATTTGTGCACGGACCCATAGGCAACCGCCGTCGTCGTTCCATGCGCCAGCAGCATGTCGAGGAACCGCCCGGCCATCGCTTCCGCGAAAACCGGATCGCCGTATTTCTGCTCCTCGACGAATGTGTAGGTGTTCAGCCACTCCAGCAGGCTGCCGGCATAGGATGCGACCACCTGGCCTTGCGGGAAATGGATGTGGCAGTCGATGAAGCCCGGGACGATCAGATGCGGACGGAAATCTTCACAGTTGTCGGACGAATATTCGGCGGGCAGTTCGGCCCAATCGCCTGACCAGACGATCTTACCCCCGGCGACCGCGACTGCCCCGTCCTCGATGTAATGAAAAGCCGCGCTATCCTCCGCTCCCTCCGGTTCGCGGTCGAACCAGAGAAGCCGCGCCCGATACAATCCGTCCGCGCTCACGAGTCCCCGCGCGTCCTGTACCACCTCACCAGCGCCGCGCGCTCTTCCGGCGGAATATCGGTGACATTGCCGGGCGGCATGGCGTGGCTCAGGCCGGCCTGCAGGTAGATTTCACGCGCATGGTTGGCGATCCGCGCATCGGTGTCGAGCAGAACGTTCTTCGGCGCCCAGTGGATACCCTCCCAGACCGGCTCGGCGGCATGACACATCGAGCAGCGCGACAGCACGACATCGCGCGCTTCCTCGAAATGGGCCGAGGCCATCATCTTTTCGGCGCTGCGCGTCGGCAATTCGGCTTCCTCTTCGACATGCTGGATCGGGTTGGTCGACAGCCAGATGATCAGGATGAAGATGATTCCGGTCGCCAGCCAGGTCCAGTTCGGCGTGCCTTTGCGCGCATGCTTGGTGTTGAAATAATGCCGGATCAGCACGCCCATGATGAAGACCAGCGAGGCGATCACCCAGTTATAGGGCGTCGCGAAGGCCAGCGGGTAATGGTTCGACAGCATCAGGAAGATGACCGGTAGGGTCAGGTAATTGTTGTGTAGCGACCGTTGCTTCGCTGCCTTCCCCAACGCCGGGTCCGGCTTCTCGCCGGCCTTGAGGGCGGCGACAACCTTGGTCTGGTTGGGGATGATGATGAAGAACACATTGGCGCTCATGATCGTCGCCGTGAAGGCGCCGAGATGCACGAAAGTCGCGCGGCCGGAAAACAGATGGGTGTAGCCCCATGCCATGAAGACCAGCAGCGCATAGAGCAGAAGCATCAGCCCGGTATCGCTCTTGCCGAGCGGCGATTTGCACAGGAAGTCGTAGACGATCCAGCCGATCGTCAGCGACACCACCGAGATCAGGATGCCGCCCCAAGCCGGGACGTCGAGGACGTTGCGATCGATCAGGTAGAGATCGGCGCTGCCGTAATAGACCAGCGCCATCAGGAACGCGCCGGACATCCAGGTCGTATAGGCTTCCCATTTGAACCAGGTCAGGTGCTCAGGCATCTCGGCCGGCGCCACCAGATATTTCTGCAAATGGTAGAAGCCGCCCCCATGGACCTGCCATTCCTCGCCATAGACGCCTTCCGGCAATCCCGGTCTTTGGGTCAGTCCGAGGTCGAGAGCGATGAAATAGAAGGAAGATCCGATCCAGGCGATGGCGGTCACGACGTGCAACCAGCGCGCGGCGAAGGTTAGCCAGTCCCAGGCAATGGCGAAATCGAGCAAGGCAGTGTCCCCTGTAACACCTTAACCATGCCGATCAGGGGCTTAAACGCAAGTCTTAAGTGCAGCGCAGCATAATGCTGCGCTGCCTTTGTTCGAAGGCGGTCAGGCGGCGAGCTTGCGCTCCTCGTGCCGGCCCTCCTCGACCTCCTCTATGATCTTCGAAACGAAGGCATCGAGATCGCCGGGCGAGCGCGAGGTGACGATGCCCTTGTCGGCCACCACTTCCCTGTCGTGCCAGTTCGCGCCGGCATTGATCAGGTCTGTCTTGATCGAGGGATAGGACGTCACATCCGTGCCATCGAGAACGCCGGCTTCGGCCAACAGCCAGGGGCCATGACAGATGGCGGCAACAACCTTCCCGCTCTTGAGGAAGGTCTTGACCACGGCCATCGCGTCCGTGTCGACACGCAGCAGGTCCGGGTTGATCTGGCCGCCGGGAAGCACCAACGCGTCGTAGTCGGAGATATCGACATCGGCGGCAGCACAATCAGCCTCGATCGTCTCGCCCCAGTCTTTCTTGTCCCAGCTCTTGATGGCGCGTTTCTCCGGCGCTGCGACCACGACCGTCGCACCGGCTTCCTTCAGCTTCTCCAGCGGCACGAACAGTTCCGACTTTTCGAAACCGTCGGTCGCCAGAATCAGGATCTTGGATTGGGTAATCTTGGGCATAGTGGCCTCCTGTACGGTTGATTGATACCGGGGCAATGCGGCTTCTGCGGTATCGTTCCTTCACGAAATCAAACACCGGGTTTGCGGGTTCACGCGATTGACATCCCGCAAGGCGCGTACGACATCAGAAAGGTATCCGGGAGGAACGGGATAACGGAGAACGAACGGTGTGCCGCCTTTACGCCATGCGCGCCAACGAACCCACGCGGGTCGAGTGCAGCCTCGTACATGCCCAGAACGCCCTGATGCAGCAAAGCCAGGGCGATGCCGAAGGCTTGCAGCACAGCCATGGCTGGGGCGTCGCCGATTACAGCGATACGCTTCCGATGATCGAGAAGCAGACCTGGGCCGCCTGGCACGGAGAGCATTTCCGCAAACGCGCCGCCCGGATCTATGCCCGCACGGTCGTCGCCCATGTCCGCCAGGCGACGGTCGGTGCCATTGCCATCGAAAACACCCACCCTTTCGCGCATGGCCGCTGGATCTTCGCGCATAACGGCTCCATCCAGAAATTCGCCGAGGTGCGCGACCGGATGATCGAACATATCGATCCAGACCTGCGCAATGACATCAAGGGCGCGACCGACAGCGAACACATCTTCTATTTCCTGCTGACCATGCATCTGCGTCATCCCCAGCGTCCGCTGGCCGAGACGGTCGGGCGCGGCCTGCGCCGGATCATCCAGTGGTCGGAAACCGTCAACCCGCCGGAACCCGCCGGCCTCAACATCGTTCTGACCGATGGAGAGCAACTCGTCGGCTCACGCTACAATCGCACGCTCTGGCATCTAGTACGCAACGAGGCGACCGTCTGCGGGATTTGCGGCAAGAAGCATGTGCAGCACGATATCGGAGAGGATTACCGCGCCATCGAGATCGCTTCGGAGCCGATCAGCGGCGAGAACTGGAAGCCTTTCGCCAATGGCGTCGTCTATTCGATCGACAAGGATTTCCACTTCGAGATCGAACCGATTCCGCAAAGCGCCGTGTTGCAGGAGGACTGGAAGGCGACCGCTTGACGGAAATCAAGGGCAAGTGACGAGCAGGCAATAAGCTCGGCAAAACGACAGACAAAGTGGAGGGTCATATGGCCGATATCGCAATCGACAGCGACGAACTGGAAGGTCTGATCCTGCGCATGCGGGCCCTGATGGCGCGCGAGGAAACCGACGTCTCCGATCCGGGCGGCAATCCGAGCGACGACGAAGTGCCGGCCGCCTTGCAGGAATTGTCGGGCGATCTCACCCGCGCCGAGCTGACACAGGAGATCGAGGGACTGAACGACGACCAGCAGGACGCCCTCGTCGCGCTCTACTGGATCGGTCGCGGCGACGCCGAGCCCCAGGAATGGGACAACACGATTGCCCTTGCTCGCCAGCGCCACGAGGGCTCGACTGCGGACTATCTCTTGTCCCATCCGCTCGTTCCCGACCAGATCGAGGAAGGCTGGGAGAAGATGCGCGAATCCGGCGAGCTGGACTGACCGGCTCTACGCGGCAGCCTTGCGCAGCCTGCGCTGCGCGATGATGTTGTAGAGATTGCCGGCAAGGATGAGCGCTGCGCCCACGAAGACGGCGAGTTCCAGCGGCTCCCCGTAGATCACCATTCCAACGATCGCGATGAGAGGAAGGCGGGCGAACTCCATCGGTGCGACGATGGTGGCCGGCGCATGGCGCAGGGCCGATGTCAGGCAGAAATGCGCGGACAGGCCGGCGACGCCGACAAGGACGATCCATGGTGCCATGCCGAGCGAGAACATTGTCACACCGCCCGGCGCGGCAAGGGCGAAACCCATCACCGCCTGGCTTGCCGTCATCCAGAAGAGCACGCAGAGCGTCGTGTCCGTGCGCATCAGCTTCTTTGTGAAGATCGTATTCATCGCAAAGCCGACAGACGCGCCCAATCCCGCGAGATGTCCGAGTTCGAGTGGCGCAATTCCGGGCCGGGCGACCACGAGCACGCCGACGAAACCGATCATCGCGCCGATGAATTTCGAGCGCGTCATGCTCTCGCCCAGCATCAGCGGCGCCAGAAGGGCGACCCAGATCGGACTGGAGAACTCCAGCGCCACCAGCTGCGCCAGCGGAATGACCGTGATGCCGTAGAACCAGAGATTTTGACCGGTGAAATGAAACAGGTTTCGCAAGGCGTGGGTGCCGGCCTTGTTCGTCTTCACCTGCGCAAAACGATCCTTCGAAAAAGCGATCACGAGGCAAACGAGAACGAAACCGACGACCGACCGATAGGCCATCAGTTCGAATGTGTTCAGTTCCGTCTGGATCGCACGTCCCGCCACCGCCATCGAAATGAAGGAGGCATGCGCTCCCGTCATCCAGAGAGCGGCGGTCAGAGCGGACGATGTCGTGGAAGACGAGGCGGACGAACTCATGGTCGCCTGTGATTAGTGGAGCGCCAGGAAAACGCCAAGCGGAAAACGCCATTCCCTTGAGGCAGGAAATAGGCTCAGGAAACCGTTTCGCGGTTAGTACCCGCCCGCTGCGCGATGTCCTTCAGGCCACCGAGCCAGTCGAGGAAAAATGCCGTGGCGAGATCGAGATTGCGTATCGCTTCCGCGCTCAACCCCTCCTTCACCTCGCCGAACTCTACGCCGGCGATGCCGAGGACAAAGGCTTCCGGCTGCTTGCCGTAAAGCGTCCGCGCCAGTTCGAGGACGGTGGCGGGCGTGAGACTGTGGCTGGCGAGGGAGCCTGCCGCGCCGGGATGGATCGGGCCGAATTCGTAAGGCGAGTCGCTGCCCATCAGCGCATCGGCGAAGACCACCCTCTCCGCCTCGGCGACCGCGAGCGCGTGATCGACCGTCAGCTGGTAGTCGATATCGATATCCAGCCCCGGCAGACGCATCGCGTCGATCCGGTCGGCGAATGCCGGTCCGAGCCCGTCGTCGCAACGGCCGCTATTGCCGTATCCGATAAGCAGCATCGTTCGCCGTCTCAGCCTGCCTGCGCGCGGCTGTCGACGAGCACGCCGTCGGCGTCGAACAGTTCGACCTGCAACGGCATCTGCCCCAGCGCATGGGTCGCGCAGGACAGGCACGGATCATAGGCGCGGATCGCGACCTCGACGTGGTTCAGCATGCCTTCCGTGATCTGCTCGTGCCCGGACAGATGCTTGACCGCCACGTCCTTGACGGCCTTGTTCATCGCATCGTTATTGTGCGTGGTCGAGACGATCAGGTTGCAGTAGGTCACCTGGTCCTTGTCGTCGACCTGGTAGTGGTGGATGAGGTTGCCGCGCGGCGCCTCGATGACGCCGATCCCTTCCTCGCGGCGATGTCCCCTCGCCTGCAGATCGGTTCCCTGCAGATCGGGATCGTGCAGCAATTCCCTGATCTTCTCCACGCAATGGAGAACCTCGATCATCCGCGCCCAGTGATTGTTGAGCGCAGCATTGTTCGGCGCGCCATTCGTCACCGATTTGAAGTCCTTCAGCGCAGCGTCGGCCAGCGGCGTGTCGATGAAGCTTGCCGTGTTCATCCGCGCGAGAGGACCGACGCGATACCAGCCGGTCTCCGGGCCGATATCCCTGATGTAGGGAAACTTCATGTAGGACCAGGACCGCACATCCTCGACGATCTTCTCGTGATATTTGCGATAATCGAGCTGATCGAAAATGACGTCGCCCTGCGGATCCAGCGCCCGCAGATTTCCGTGATAAAGATCGAGCGCCCCGTCACCTTCGCGCACCAGCGACATGAAATTCGACGGGAAGGATGCGAAATTGTCCACCAGTTCCGCATGTTCGAGGCTGTAGCCGCGTGCGAGCGCCAGCGCGTCCTTCGCCCAGCTTTCCATGTCCTCGATGGTCTTCAGGAAGGCATCGCGCGTTTCGATCGGCAGGTTGCGGTTGATCCCGCCCGGGATCGCGCCGGTGCCATGGATCTTCTTGCCCGCCGTCGCCTCGATGATCTCCTGGCCGAATTTCCGCATCATCACGGCGCGGCGGCCGAGCTCCGGATTTTCCTTGATCACCTCGAAGATGTTGCGCTTCTCGGCGGGCGCGCCGAAACCGAACAGGAGATCGGGCGCGGCAAGATGGAAGAAATGCAGCACATGGCTCTGCATCACCTGCCCGTAATGCATGAGCCGGCGCATTTTTTCCGCTGTCGGCGGCAATTCGTCGACGCCCCAGATGACATCCATCGCCTTGGCAGCAGCGAGATGGTGGCTGACCGGGCAGATGCCGCAAAGGCGCTGCACGATGACCGGCACCTCCCAGAGGAGCCGCCCACGGATGAACCTCTCGAAACCGCGGAACTCGACGATATGCAGGCGCGCCTCGTCGACCTGATTGTCGCGGTCGAGATGGATCGTCACCTTCCCGTGCCCCTCGACTCGGGTGACCGGCGAGATCTCGATTAGTCTGGGTTCGCCCATGTCCGTTCTCCCGCCTCAGTCAAACTTGATATGCATGCGGTCGAAGCCGTGGAACTTGCCGGCCAGCAGGCTCGTCAAGGTCTCGTAGATGACATCGCCGGTCGGCGCACAACCCGGGATATTGTAGTCGATCTCGACTACTTCGGAACACGGATAGACCTCGTCCAGCAACAACGGCAGCGCCGAATCGTTGGGAATATCGTGTGTCGTGTTCCTGATGTAGCGGCCGGTGATGTAGGCCTCTTCCAGGCATTCTCGCAGAGGTGCGTCCGAATGCATGATGGCATTGCGCATCACCGGCAAGCCGCCCATGATCGCACATTGCCCGATCGCGATCAGAACGTCGCAATTGCGCCGGAAATCACGCAGCACATGCACGTTTTCCTCGTTGCAGCAGCCGCCCTCGATGATGCCGATGTCGCACCGTTTCGTGAACCGTTTGATGTCGGTCAGTGGTGACCGGTCGAACTCGACGAGCTTCATCAATTCGATAAGCCGCTCATCAATGTCGAGGATGGCCATGTGACAGCCGAAACACCCTGCAAGGGAGACCGTCGCGATGCGGGCTTTTCTCACCTCAGCCACGGCGCTTCCTCTCTATCTCGTGACCGATCAGGTGATGGTCGTATTTGCGCTCGCCGATGGGCGTGACGAAGCCGACCCGCTTGCGGATGATGCAGCCGACCGGGCAGACCTCGTCCGACATCGCATGGTCGGAGGCATCCGCATCAGTGTGCGCCAGATCCTCGCCATTGACCGCGACGCGCCGGTGAATGCCGCGACCGACATAGCCGAAGACGCCCTTGCCATCGACATCCTTCGAGGCCCGAATACAGCGCCCGCAGCTGATGCAGCGATTGGTGTCGAGGGCGATATCGTGATGCGACGCGTCGAGTGCGCGGCAGGGTTCCAGATAGGGAAACTTGGTCGGCTCGACCATTTCCAGCCGATAGGCCATCGCCTGCAATTCGCAATTGCCGCTGGCTTCGCAGATCGGGCAGAGATGGTTGCCCTCGTGAAACAGCATCTCGACGAGGTCGCGGCGCAGCTTGTTGATATGCGGCGTCTCGCTTTCCACGGTCTGCCCGGCGGCGGCCGGTTGCGTGCAGGCCGAGACGCTGCGACCGTTCGCCTTGACCGTGCAGACGCGGCAACCGCCCTGGTGACGCAACCCCTCGTGATCGCAGAGCCGGGGAATGTAGACGCCGGCGTCATCGGCTGCTTCCATGATCGTCTGGCCGGGTTTCGCGGTGATCTCGACGCCGTCGATCGTGAATGTGATGTCCTGATCGCTCACTTGGAAAAATCCTCGTCATAGATGTAGGACCGGCGTTTCGCGAGGTGACGCGCGCCGTCGATGGCCGACTGTATATCGAATGTCGCCCTGATCCCGTCCTTCGACGGTTTCACCATGGCCGAATAGACGAGCGGGAAGTTCTTCAGGGTCGTGAGGATCGGGTTCGGCGACGTCATGCCGAGGCCGCAGCGGCTGGTCTCGATGATCGTGCCCGAGAGATCCTTCAGGTAATCGATGTCCTCCGGATTGGCGAGGCCCTTGCGGAACTTGCCGATCGCCTTTTGCAGGAACACGTTTCCGACCCGACACGGCGTGCAATATCCGCAGCTCTCATGCACGAAGAAGGACATGTAATATTCGACGATTTCCAGCACGTTGCGCTCGCCGGAAAACACGATAATCGCGCCGCCGGTGGCCAGATCGTCGAATGTCAGCCTCCGGTGAAAACTGTCGCGGGCGATCATCGTGCCGGACGGACCGCCGACCTGCACCGCAGCCGCGTCCTCGCCGCCGACCATTTCGAGAAGTTCCCGGATGGTGAGCCCATAGGGGAATTCGTAGATGCCGGGATTCAGGCAGTCGCCCGACACGCTGAAGAGCTTGGTGCCATGGCTGCCCTCCTCGCCCATGTCGAAGAACCATTTCGCGCCGCGATCAAGGATGCGCGCCGCATGGCAGAAGGTCTCGACATTGTTGACCACCGTCGGATAGCCGAGATAGCCGCGATTGACCGGGAAGGGCGGCCGCGTCTTCGGCTCGCCCGGAAGCCCTTCGCAGGAACTGATCAGCGCCCCCTCCTCGCCGCAGATATAGGCGCCCGCGCCCATCTGGACGCGCAGGTCGAAATCGAAGCCGTCGACGCCGAGGATCGCCTCGCCGAGAAGTCCACGCGCACGCCGATCGGCAAGAACCTCCTCGATAAGCTCCCTGAGATAAACATACTCGCCGCGGAGATAGATGATCCCCTCGCGCGCGCCGACCGCGCGGGCCGCGATGGTCATCCCCTCGACCAGAAGATGCGGCCGTTCGGTCAGCAGCACACGATCCTTGAAAGTGCCCGGTTCGCCTTCGTCGGCATTGCAGAGGACGTAACGCTTCTCCGCCTTCTCCGCCGCGGCGAATTTCCACTTCCTGCCTGTCGTGAACCCGGCGCCGCCGCAGCCGCGCAACCCGCTCGCCTCGATCATGTCCATGATCTGCACTGGCGTCAGGCCGAGCGCGGTCTTCAGTCCGGCATTGTCGGGCACCGGCCCGAGCAGAACCGCACCGGCATGTCGGATATTGTTGTCGACCTGCGCGGTCGCCCTGGCGTGCGGCGACAAGTCCGCGAAACGATCTGAAACGATTTCCTCGGGCGACTTGCCAGCCTTCAACGATTGCGCCCATTGCCGCGCGACATCCGGCGTCAGTTTCGTCACCACGACATCGTTGACCATCGCTGCCGGCGCCTGGTCGCACATGCCGATGCAAGGCGTGTATTCCAGCGAGAAACTCTCGTCCGGCGTCGTCTCGCCGACCTTGATGCCGAGTTCCTCCTCGAAGGCCGCGGCGACGGCGGCAAGCCCCGCAAATCGATCGATAATGTCGTCGCACAGCCGGATCGTCACCCGCCCCTTGGGCGTCTGCGACAGGAAAGAGTAGAAACTCGCGACGCCCTCGACCTCGATCCGCGAAAGACCGGTCTGGCTGGCGACCGTTTCCATCACCTTCGGCGAAATCCAGCGAAAGCGGTCCTGCACGTCGCGCAGGATGTCGAGCATCCGGTGGCGGTCGTTTCCATAGGTTTCGCAGATCGAGACGATCTGCTCAACCGGGATGGACGGCACCGATACGGCCGGGCCGGTCATTTGATCGTCGTGTGCGTTCGTCGCCATGCTGTCACCGTTGCTCCATGCGCCGGGCGCCGCCGGGCAGCGTCGAACTCGCGAGCGGCGCCGGTTCATCGGGGATGAAGCTGGCACCTGAACTCACTGGCATGGGTCGCTGTCTCGCTGTGGCTGGCTAACTAAATCGATGAAGTGCACCGACAGTTCACACGCATAAACCGAATAGTTCAAGCCATTGCGACAGAAAACGCACGTCGCAATCCTTGGCGCTGGACGTTATCGCGACAGGTCGGGGCCCGATATGACATGCGTCAATCGGGCGCATCTTTTTTGAAATCAGGCGGTCTGCTTGACCGGACGGATCTGGTCCTTCGCCTCGATCACCAGCGCATCGAGCCCCTCGCCGCCCTCGGCGAGCTTTTCGAACAGCTGCGCGCGCATGCGCGGCTCCCAGAAATTGGAGATGTGATCCGCGACCCCGGCCACCGCCTCGTCATGCGGTTTGGAATGAAAGAAGGTCGCGATCTGGTTGGCCATGCGAACAAGTTTCTCAGGCGACATCGGCAATTTCCCCGTTCATGATCCGTCGCGGATGCGTGAAGATTTCATGGTCTTCGCCGCGCACAACAGCGACGAGCGTGATATTGGCTTTTTCCGCCGTTCGGACGGCAAGAGCCGTCGGCGCCGAAACGGCGAGGATGATCGGCGAACCTATGGTCGCCGTTTTCTGCACCATCTCCAGCGAGACACGGCTGGTCAGAACCACCGCTCCATGTGCGCCATCGACGCCGCCGCGCGCCAGCGCCCCGGCCAGCTTGTCGAGCGCATTGTGGCGTCCCACATCCTCGCGCGCGACGCTGAGACCATCTTCCGGCGTCCAGAACCCGGCGGCATGCACCGCTCCGGTCTCGGCATTCATCGCCTGCACCTTGGTCAGTTGCGCCATCGCGCCGGCAATGTCGGAAGCAGCGAGGGCGAAATCGCTCGCAACGGCGGCGCGCGGCTTGACCGCTTCCTCTATGCTTTCGACTCCGCACAACCCGCAGCCGACCGGCCCGGCCATGGCCCGGCGGCGCTTCGCCAGCCGCTCGCCAATTTCTTCGGTGACGCGGATCTGCAGATCGATGCCGTCCTCGACCTCGACTTGCTCAATGGACTCGATATCGGCAAGCGAGCCGACAATCCCCTCATTGAGCGAGAAACCGACAGCGAAATCCTCCAGATCGGAGGGCGTCGCCATCATCACCGCATGCGTCACGCCATTGAAGCTGAGCGCCACGGGTGTCTCCTCGGCGAGCATGCGCGGGCCATGGCCCGCGCGCCCGGCGCGCCGGAATTGCCGTTCGAAGGGACGCAGGGACCGCATCGCGGGGCCTACTCGGCCGGCTCCGCATGGACGATGCGGCGCGACTGCTTCGCCTGCTCGTCATACTCGACCTGCCAGTCCGTCGGACCGTTGGACGGCGTCACCTGCACGGCGGTCACCTTGTATTCCGGGCAATTGGTCGCCCAGTCCGAATAGTCGGTGGTGATGACATTCGCCTGCGTGCCTGGATGGTGGAACGTCGTATAGACGACGCCCGGCGCCACCCGATCCGTGATCAGCGCCCGCAGCGATGTTTCGCCGGCACGGCTTGCCAGCCGCACGAAATCACCGTCCCGGATACCGCGCTGTTCGGCGTCATGCGGGTGGATTTCCAGCCGGTCCTCCTCGTGCCAGGTGACATTGGCGGTGCGCCGTGTCTGCGCGCCGACATTGTATTGCGACAGGATGCGGCCGGTGGTCAGGAGCAGCGGGAAGCGCGGCCCGGTCCGCTCGTCCGTCGCCACATATTCCGTGACGATGAACTTGCCCTTGCCGCGCACGAAGCCGTCGACATGCATGATCGGCGAGCCGTCGGGATGTGCCTCGTTGCAGGGCCACTGGATCGAGCCCTTCTCCTCCAGCAGATCGTAGGTAACGTTCGCGAAGCTCGGTGTGGTCGCCGCGATCTCCGCCATGATCTCGGACGGGTGGCTATAGCTCCAGTTCCCGCCCATCGCATTGGCGAGCAACTGGGTGACCTCCCAGTCGGCATAGCCGTTCTTCGGGCTCATCACCTTGCGCACGCGGTTGATGCGCCGCTCCGCATTGGTGAAAGTGCCGTCCTTTTCGAGGAAGGTCGAGCCCGGCAGGAAGACATGGGCGTAGTTGGCGGTCTCGTTAAGGAAGAGATCATGGACCACGACGCATTCCATCGCCGCGAGACCCGCGGCCACGTGATGCGTGTCCGGATCGGACTGCAGGATGTCCTCGCCCTGGATGTAGATGCCCTTGAACGTGCCGTCGACCGCCGCGTCCAGCATGTTCGGGATGCGAAGACCGGGTTCGGAGTCGATCTCGACGCCCCACAGGCTTTCGAAGATCGCCCGCACTTCCGGCAGCTTGACGTGCCGGTAGCCCGGCAGCTCATGCGGGAAGGAGCCCATGTCGCAGGAGCCCTGCACATTGTTCTGGCCGCGCAGCGGGTTCACGCCGACGCCCTTGCGGCCGATATTGCCGGTCATCATGGCGAGGTTGGCGAGCGCCATGACCGCGGTCGAGCCCTGGCTGTGCTCGGTGATGCCGAGCCCGTAATAGATCGCGCCATTGCCGCCTTTCGCGAAAAGGCGCGCGGCCTTGCGCAGTTCCTCGGCCGGCACACCGGTGAGCTCTTCGGTCGCCTCCGGCGAATGCCGTTCGTCGGCGGCAAACTCGGCATAGTCCTGGAATTCGTCCCAGTCGCAGCGCTCGCGAATGAACGCCTCGTCCATAAGCCCTTCGGTAACGATGACATGCGCCAGCGCTGTCAGCACGGCAACATTGGTGCCGGGCCGCAGCGGCAAGTGATGCGCGGCCTTGATATGCGGCGAACGCACGAGGTCGATACGGCGCGGGTCGATGACGATCAGCTGAGCGCCTTCGCGCAGCCGCTTCTTCAGGCGCGAGCCGAAGACCGGGTGACCGTCGGTCGGATTGGCGCCGATCACGATCACCACGTCGGTATGCTCGACGCTGTCGAAGTCTTGCGTACCAGCCGAGGTTCCGAAGGCCTGGCCGAGGCCGTAGCCGGTCGGCGAGTGGCAGACGCGGGCACAAGTGTCGGTATTGTTGTTGCGGAAAACGGCGCGCGTCAGCTTCTGGACGAGGTAGGTTTCCTCGTTGGTGCAGCGCGACGAGGTGATCACCCCGATCGAGTTCTTGCCGTGATCTTTCTGCAGCTTTTTCAGCTTGTTGGCAGTGAAGCTCAAAGCCTCGTCCCAGGAGACTTCGCGCCAGGGCTCATCGATGGTCTCGCGGATCATCGGATTGAGGATGCGGTCCTGGTGATTGGCGTAGCCATAGGCGAAGCGGCCCTTGACGCAGGAATGGCCCCGGTTCGCCTTGCCGTCCTTGTAGGGCACCATGCGCACCAGTTCCTCGCCGCGCATCTCCGCCTTGAAGGAGCAACCGACGCCGCAATAGGCGCAGGTGGTGACGACCGAATGTTCCGGCTGGCCGATCTCGATGACCGACTTCTCGGTCAGCGTCGCCGTCGGACAGGCCTGCACGCAGGCGCCGCAGGATACGCATTCCGAAGAGAGGAAGTCTTCATGCATGCCCGGCGAGACGCGGCTGTCGAAGCCCCTGCCCTCGATGGTCAGCGCAAAGGTGCCCTGCACTTCCTCGCAGGCGCGTACACAGCGCGAGCAGACGATGCATTTCGACGGATCGTAGGTGAAATACGGGTTGGATTCGTCCTTCGGCATCCAGCGCATGTTCGGCTGGTCGCTGTTGCGCGCGACGACGTGATTGTCGCCTTCATAGCCATAGCGCACGTCGCGCAGGCCGACTGCGCCGGCCATGTCCTGCAATTCGCAATCTCCATTGGCGGCGCAGGTCAGGCAATCGAGCGGGTGGTCGGAGATATAAAGCTCCATCACGCCGCGGCGGATGTCCTTCAGCTTGCCGGTCTGGGTGTGAACCACCATGCCGTCGGCGACCGGCGTCGTACACGACGACGGCGTGCCGTTGCGGCCCTCGATCTCGACCACGCAGAGGCGGCAGGAGCCGAAGGCGTCGACCATGTCGGTGGCGCAGAGTTTCGGCACGGAAATGCCAACCTCCTGCGAGGCGCGCATCACCGATGTGCCTTCCGGCACCGTGACTTCGAAGCCGTCAATCGTCAGCGTAACGGTCTTTTCAGACCGGGAAGCGGGCGTTCCGAAATCCGTCTCTTGTATCAGGCGCATGATTTCACTCCGCAGCTTGCAGGTAGGGGTTTTTCCGGAAATCGTCCGGGAAATGGGTCAGCGCGCTCATCACCGGATAGGGCGTGAAGCCGCCCAGAGCACAGAGCGAGCCGAACTTCATCGTGTTGCAGAGATCGGCGACCAGTTCGAGATTCTTCTCCCGGTCGATTCCCTGCATGATCTTGTCAACCGTCTCGGCACCGCGCACCGCGCCGATCCGGCACGGCGTGCACTTGCCGCAGCTTTCGATGGCGCAGAACTCGAAGGCGAAACGGGCCTGCTTCATCATGTCGGCAGTCTCGTCGAAGACAACGATGCCGGCATGGCCGATCAGGCCATCCTTGCCCGCGAACGCCTCGTAGTCGAAAGGCGTGTCGAACAATTCGCGCGGGAAATAGGCGCCGAGCGGACCGCCCACCTGCACCGCCTTGACTTCGCGGCCCGTCGCCGTGCCGCCGCCGATCTCGTCGACGATCTCGCCAAGCGTCAGGCCGAAAGCCGTCTCGTAGAGGCCGCCATGCTTCACATTGCCGGCGATCTGGATCGGGATAGTGCCGCGCGACCGGCCCATGCCGAAGTCGCGATAATAGTCCGCACCCTTGTCGAGAATGACCGGAACGGACGCGAGCGAGATGACGTTGTTGATCACCGTCGGCCGGCCGAGGAAGCCCTTGTGGGCCGGTAGCGGCGGCTTGGCGCGAACAACGCCGCGCTTGCCTTCCAGCGAATTGAGCAACGAGGTCTCCTCGCCGCACACATAGGCGCCCGCGCCGACGCGCACCTCGATGTCGAAGGTCTTGTCCGATCCGAGAACCGACGCACCGAGCACCCCCTTGTCACGGGCGACGCCGATGGCGGCGTTCATGATGCGGATCGCGTCCGGATATTCGGAGCGCAGATAGATGTAGCCCTTGGTCGCAGCCGTCGCGAGGCCGGCAATCGCCATGCCCTCGATCAGCACGAAGGGATCGCCCTCCATGATCATGCGGTCGGCGAATGTGCCGCTGTCACCCTCGTCCGCATTGCAGACGATGTATTTCTGCGGGCCGGCCGCATCGAGCACTGTCTTCCACTTGATGCCGGTCGGGAACCCTGCCCCGCCGCGCCCGCGCAGGCCGGAGTCTGTCACTGTCTGGACGATATCCGACGCGGCCATGGAGACAGCCTTGCGAAGACCCTTCAGCCCGTCATGCGCCTCGTAATCCTCAAGCGACAGCGGATCGACGACGCCGCAGCGCGCGAAGGTCAGCCGGGTCTGCTTCTTCAGGAATGGAATTTCTTCCGGCTTACCCAGCGACAGCGCATGCGAACCACCGGAGAGGAAATCAGCGTCGAACAGCGAAGACACATCTCCGGCACTTACAGGACCGTAGGCGATCCGGCCATTGTCCGTGGCGACTTCCACCATCGGCTCCAGCCAATAGAGGCCACGCGAACCGTTGCGCACGACTTTGAAATCGGCGCCACGCTTCTGCGCTTCGCCGGCAATCGCCTGCGCGACGTCGTCGGCGCCGAGCGCAACCGCGCCGGAATCGCCGGGTATGTAGATCGTGACAGTCATGACCGTACCTCGGAGGAGATAGCGTCGATACGCGCTTCGTCGACCCGGCCGATCACCTTGCCGTTGACCATCGCCGCCGGGGCACAGGCGCACAGGCCGAGACAATAGACCGCCTCAAGGGTTACCGAACCATCCGGAGCGGTCTCACCAAAGCCGATCTTGAAGCGGCTCTTGGCATGCTCGGCAATCGCATCGCCGCCCATCGATTGGCAGGCCTCGGCCCGGCAGATCTTGACGACATGCCGGCCCGCCGGCTGCTCGCGGAAATCGTGATAAAAACTCATCACGCCATGCACCTCGGCACGGCTCAGATTGAGCTTGTTCGCGATGACCGGCAGCGCTTCCTGCGGAATGCATCCGAGATCCTCCTGCACCGCGTGCAGGATGGGAAGCAAAGGTCCTTCGAGATTGATGTGTTCGTCGACAATCGCTTCGATGCGATCGCCGTCGAAGTCGGACGACAGGTCCAAGCCCATGCCGTTCCTCCCTTTTTGGCCGCTATGTATACAGGGTGCCAGAAAATGGCATTCGGAATCAATAATGGATTTCCGTTAATTGATAGGCATTCCCTATCAAGATTTCTTCAGCTGGCCGGCGACCGTGGAGGCGCATTTCAGCAGCGCATCGATGACCGGGGTCCGCGGTTCCCGCTCGTCGGCGATGGCCCCGATTGTCTGGATCGCATCGGGTTCGGTCAGCGGCAACGCACGGATCGTACCGGCCGCGTTGAAGATGTCGACGACCTTGGCCGGGAGGATCGATGACCATGCGCCGGCGAGCACATGGGAAACCAGCGCGATCATCGAATCGGACTCCAGTACCGGCCGCGCACTGACGCCGACCGCCTCGAAATACTGGTTGATGATGCGCCGGTTCTGCATGTCCGGCGTCAGCAGGCAAAGCGGCGCGGTGCTCGCCTCTTTCCAGGTCACCGTCTTGCGGTCCGCGAACAGGCCGGGCGCCGCGGTGACGAACATGTAGCGTTCTTCATAGAGGGGAACGCTTGTGACTTTGCCGAGCGGCTCGTTCGCCAGATAGGTGATGCCGACATCGATCTCGAGATTATCGATCAGGTCAAGGATCTCGATCGAGGCGCGCGACAGGACGACAAAATTGACGCCGGGATGAAGCGCATGGAAGGCGACCGTCAGCTCGCGTACCATCGGCAGCGCCGTGGGAATGGCGGCCAACCGCACCGAGCCGTGAAGGCCGTGGCGGGCGGCGTTGATCTCCATGCGCATGGCGCGCGCATCGCCGACGATGCGCCGGGACCATTCGAGTACGCGCTGGCCTTCCGGCGTCAGGCCCTGGAAGCGGGAGCCCCGCTGCACCAGCAATACGCCAAGCTGGTCCTCGAGTTGCTTGATGGATGCGGACAGCGTCGGCTGGCTGACATTGCAGGCTTCCGCCGCCTTGCCGAAATGTTTTTCGCGGGCGAGCGCCAGGAAGAATTCCAGCTTGTCGATCATGGTCGCCGTCCGGGTTTTGCGATTGCCGGCATCCTATTGCAAATCGGCTCATTCCCCGCAATGCACCGGTTAGGGCCCGTCATTGAAAAATCAAGCTAACAGGCTGATTCTGTAATATTATTTTACCGCGCCGCATTACAGAAATTTAATGACGCAAGGCATCTCCACGCCATTGAACGGCCCTTTCGCGATCCCACCTTTCCCGATGTTGAAACCCGACGGAGCCCTCGTCACCAAACCCGGACCCCGCCGAAACAGAAGGAAGAACGAAATGAGACGTCTGGTTTCCATCGCTGCCGCGGCAGCATTCTCCGCTCTCGCAATCGCCGGCACCGCCCAGGCCGCGACCATGTGGAACAACGACACGGCCGCCATCCAGTCCCTGAAGGACGGCCAGTTCACCCTGACCCGGATCGACTCTCTCGATCGCGCCAAAGCCGCCGAAATCAGGCAGCAGGGCGACGAGATGGCAAGTTCGGTGCAAAAGGCGATCCGCGAAAATCCGACATTGTTGCGTGACCTGAAGGCGCAGAATGTCGAGGTCGGCAATGTGGTCGCGGCCGCCAAGGCCGCCGACGGCACGGTCACCTTCTACCTGCGCTAGGCAGGCAGATTGGCGTCGGGGTCAGCTCCCGGCCCCGGCGCCATCACGATGCGAGGAAGTCGCGCAACAGCTTCCATTCAGGCTCCGTGGCAAGTGTCGGGGCGTGCCCCACACCGGCAAATTCCACCAGTTCAGGTTTCGGACCCCGCGCACACATGTCGGAAGCGACTGCGGCCGGCAGGACATCCGACTCGACCCCGCGCAAGAGCAGCGCCGGCAGGTCCAGCGAATCCCACTCATCCCAGCAATCGAGATCGCCCTTGTGCACGGTGAACTGCGTGACGATGTTCGGATCGTAATGCACGGTCACCCGGCCATCGTCCGACCGCCGCATCGAACTGTCCGCCATTCGGCGCCAGAAGGCGTTCGTATTGTCGCCGAACGGCGCGTAGTTCGTGCGCAGCCATTGTTCGAGTTCCGTGACCGAATGAAAGTAAGGCGGAGCGCCGACATAATCGGCGATCCGCGTGCTTGCGGCTTCGGGTATCCACGGTCCGATATCGTTGACCACCAGATGGCTGACGCGGCCCTTCAACAGCCCCGCGGCCAGGGTGACGCCGATCAGCCCGCCCATCGAGGTTCCCACCCAGCGCAAGGTCTCGACGCCAAAATGATCGAGGATGGCCGATGCATGCTCGCCATAGGACGCGTAGGAATAATCCGTCGCGATATCCGTCGCCCAGGACGACAGGCCGCGCCCGAGCGTATCGGGGCATATCACGAAATACTCGTCAGACAGCGCAATCGCGGCCTCGTCGAAATCGCGGCCCGTCCGCGCCAGTCCATGCCACATGACAAGCGCCGGCTTCGACCGATCGCCCCAGCTTGAAACATGCAGTTCGTGGGCGCCGCAGGAAACGTAATCCGAGCGTCTCTCGATCATCGCTGAGAGCCTTTCTTCATCAGGGTTCCCGCGATACCCGCCGGGAAGAAATAGACCAGCAGGATGAACAGGATGCCGAGCCACAACAGCCAGCGATCCGGGTCGAGCAGATTGGGCACAAGCGGGATATTCGCGGTCGCGCTCGACGCCGCCTCCATCAGGTCTTTCAGGTAGAATTGCGCGAGACTCATCAGCACGACGCCGATCACCGCACCAACCATCGTGCCCATGCCACCGATGACGACCATCAGCAGGATATCGATCATGATCGCGAAGGACAGCGTCGTCTCGGGTCCGGTATATTTCAGCCATACGGCCCAGACCGTCCCGGCCAGCGAGGCGATGACCGCCGCGATGACGAAGACCGAGGTGCGATAGGCGACGACGCGGTAGCCGATCGCCTCGGCCCGCATCTCGTTCTCGCGGATCGCCTCCAGAACGGTTCCGAGCGGGGAGCGAACGATGCGGATCAACGCCAGGAACAGGACGAAGCAACTGAGGAACACGAAATAATAGGCGGCGATCTTGCCGTTCATCGACACGCCGAACAGCTTCAGCACCTTGCCATCGCCATCGGTCAGAAGCTTCGTCGCCGGCTTGAACAGGTCCGGCGCCTTGTAGACGATACCGTCCTCGCCGCCGGTAAAATCCGAAAATTGCGAGGCGAGCACCATCATCACCGACGCCGCGGCCAGCGTGACCATGGCAAAGAAGATCGCCTTGACCCGGAGGGACAGCACGCCGATCAGCACCGCCAGCACGATGGCGGTGACGACGCCCGCTCCGCCGCCTACTAGCACGGCGTTCCAGCCGGGACCCATGCCTTTCAGCGCGATCGCCGCGCCATAGGCGCCCAGGCCGAAAAACATCGTATGCGCGAAGGATACGATGCCGGTGTAACCGATCAGCAGGTCATAGCTCGCCGCCAGCACGATGAAGACGCAGATGCGCGCGGCAACCTGCGACGAGCGCACGTCCTGGAACAGGAAAGGCGCGAAGGCGAGCGCAAGCCCGATGGCGAAGACGACCGCATAGACGATTAACCGGCCGGTGCGGGCACGATCGGCGGACGGCGCGGAAGCGATGGCGGTATCGGTCATCTCTGCCCTCCCCTCACTTGCCCGCGGCCGGGCGCAGGCCGAGCGGCCGCCACAAAAGGATCGCCATCATCAGGATCATGTTCGAGGCGAGCGACAGCTTCGGGAAGATGAAGGCGACATAATTGCCGAGCAGGCCGACAAGCAGCGCGCCGAGCAGCGAGCCCTCGATCGAACCGAGCCCGCCGATGATGACGACGATGAAGACGAGGATCATCAATTCGCTGCCGAGTGTGCCCGAGATCAGTCCCTGGTAGCCGGCCCACATCGCGCCGCCCATCGCGGCGAGCGCCGAGCCGACCATGAAGACGGCGATGAACAGCCGGTCGATCCTGAAGCCCAGCGCCTCGACCATCTCGCGGTTCTCGACGCCGGCACGGATCAAGAGGCCGATCCGCGTGCGGTTGAGCACGAGGCTAAGCGCGATGAAAACGACGAGACCGAGGAAGAAGGCGAAGACCCGGTAGGTCTCGATCGCCACGTCGCCGATCACGAACGAGCCTTCCAGCAGCGCCGGACGCGGCACCGGCATCGGGCTGCCGCCCCACACGGCCAGGATGATCTGCTCGGCGACGATGAGCGCGCCGATGGTGATCAGGATCTGGCGCAAGTGATCCGAATAGACCGGCTTGACGATGACCCGCTCGAAAAACCAGCCCGCCGCAAGGCCGAACAGCGTCGCAGCGCCGAGAGCCGCGAACAAGGCCAGGAAATTAAGCGTCAGCGAATCCGCGCCGACCCAGGCGGCGAGCGCGGCCAGCACCGTCGCAGCGATAAAGGCGCCGAAGGAGATGAAGGCCGAATGGCCGAAATTCAGCACGTCCATCAGGCCGAAGACGAGGGAGAGCCCCGACGCCATCAGGAAGATCATCATGCCCATGGCGAGACCGGCGACGGTGAGCGTCACCCAGGAAGAAAACGAGCCGACCAGCGGCAGCGCGACGACCATCAGGATGACCGGCAGCGCGTTGACGCCGCCAATCCGGTCGAAAGCCGCAGCCATGGAGGATTGCCTTGCCATACCGCTCTCCTATTGATGCGCGTCGAGCGACAGCGAAAGCAGCCGCGTCTGTAGCGCCTTGTCCTCGGCGAGCTCGCCCATGCCGCCATGGTGAACGATCCGCCCGTCGTCGATGACGCAGACATTGCGCCCGAGCGACGAGGCGAACAGGAAGTTCTGCTCGACCAGTAGGATCGTGGTGTCGCGCGAAATCTCCTCGAAGGCCGAGATCATCGCCCGGATGATCGAAGGCGCCAGCCCCTTGGTCGGCTCGTCGATCAGGATGAGTTCGCGCTTCTCGACGATCGCCCGGGAGATCGCCAGCATCTGCTTCTGCCCGCCGGACAGCGACCACGCGGGCTTGGTCCAGAACTTTTCCATCGCCGGAAACAACTCGAAGATCTGCCCCAGTCGTCCGTCATTGAAACTGCCGTCGGCGGTTGCCAGTCGCATGTTTTCCTGCACCGTCAGACCGCCGAAAATACCCATGTTTTCCGGCACATAGGCGATCCCCAGCCGGGCGATGTCGAAGGTGTGCATCGCGGTGATGTCGTGATGCTTGAAGACGATCGCGCCGGACCGCGCCCGCCACAGGCCCATGATGGTGCGAAGCGTCGTCGTCTTGCCTGCGCCGTTGCGGCCGAGCAGCACATGCACGCCGCCCTCCGGCACGTTGAAGGAAATACCGTGCAGCACCTGATACTCGCCGATATCGGTGTGCACGTCGTCGAGGCGAAGGACATGCTCGCTCATGCCGCCGCCTCGTCCGCCGGAATGCCGAGATAGATTTCGCGCACGATCGGCATGGCGATCACCTCGTCCGGCGGCCCGTCGGCGACCAGTTCGCCATTGTTCAGGACGATGATGCGGTCGGCAAGCGCGCGCACCACATCCATCTTGTGCTCGACCAGCAGCACGGTTTTCGAGGTATCCTTCCGGATCTCGTCGATCAGTTCGAGGATCACCGGCGCCTCGTCGACGCTCATGCCGGCGGTCGGTTCGTCGAACATGAAGATGTCCGGCTCCATCGCCAGCAGCAGCGCGACTTCCAGCTTGCGCTGATCGCCATGCGGCAGGGCCGCAGCCGGCAGATGCGCAACGTCGTCCAGCCGGGTCGCCTTGAGATGCTGATATGCCTTGTCGGCAATTTCCCGGAAAGACGAGGCCGGGCGGAACAGCCTCGGACCGATACCGTGCTTCGCCTGTACGGCGAGGCGGACATTTTCGAGGACGGTAAGCTTGGGAAACAGGTTGGTCAGCTGAAAGGCCCGGCCAATGCCGGCCTTGGCTCTTGCTGACGGGGAAAGGCGCGTGATGTCTTCGCCACCCTTCACGATCGTCCCCTCGCTCGGTGCGAGCTGTCCGGAAATCAGGCTGAAATAGGTAGTCTTCCCGGCTCCGTTCGGCCCGACGATCACGGTCAGCTCTCCCGGATGGAAGGCACAGGAGACGGCGTCGACCGCAGTGTGGCCGCCAAAGCGGATCGTCAGGTCGCGCGTTTCGATGGAGGGAGCTGTCATGAGGTCGCACCGGGTCGGCGGGCGCGCGAAATACGCGCCCGCTTTTCTCTGAGGATGGGCCGCTTACTGGTTGTTGCGGCCGACCGGGATGTCCATCTCGTCCGGCTTGATCTCGCGAACGAGTTCCGGAACTGCCCAATCCACGCCGTCTTCGACCTTGATCTTGAAGTGATACATGGATTGCAGCGCCTGGTGATCCTCCGGACGGAAGGTCATCGTGCCCTTCGGCGTCTCCCAGCTCATGCCTTCCATGGTCGAGATCAGCGTCTCTGTGTCCCATTCATCGGCGGTTTCCAGCGCTTTGACGATGGCGAGCGCCGCAGCCATGCCGCCGGCGGTGAAGAAGTCCGGCGGCGTGCCGAAACGCTTCTCGTGCTCGGCGACCAGCCAGTCGTTGATCTCGTTCTTCGGCGACTCGTAATAGTAGTAGATCGCCCCTTCCATGCCCGGCACCTTCTTGTAGGAGGCCATGGCCGGAAGGATATTGCCGCCGGTCGAAAGCTCGATACCGTAGCGGCCGGGGTCGGCCGCCGCGAGCGGCGTCATGGCGTCGATGCCTGCGACATAGATCACGATGACCTTGCGGCCTTCCTTGTCCTTCAGGGCATTGAAGAGACGTTCGATGGTCGCGGTGAAGTCGGTTGTCTGCTGAGGCACATATTCCTCGGCCTCGACCGTCGCGCCGGAGCCCTCAAGAGCCTTCTTGAAGGCCGCGATACCGTCGCGTCCAAAGGCGTAATCCTGCGCCAGCGTCGCGACATGCAGGTTCCCGTCGGGCGCCAAGGCCAGCGCTTGCGCCTGCATGTCCATCGACGAATTGCGTGAGGTCTTGAAGACGTAGCGGTTCGAATCCGGACCGGTCAGCGAATCCGCCACGGCCGGTTCGACCAGCAGGATCTTCTCGTATTCCTCGGCCACCGGCAGCATCGCGGTGGTGACGCCGGACGAGGTGCCACCGACTGCGATCAGCGCCTCATCGTCTTCATAGGCTTCGGCGAGCGCGGCACGGGCGATATCGGGCTTGAACTGCGTGTCCTTCTCGATCAGCTCGATCTTCTTGCCCTTGATCTCCATCGTGCCCTTGGTCGCGTATTCGAGGCCGAGCTGGAAGCCAGTCGAGGTCTGTTTGGAATAGACCTCCAGCGGCGAGCCGGACAGGCCGTGAACCAGCGCGATCTTGGCCGTATCATCCTGCGCGCTGGCCGTGCCGAAAGCCGCCGCAGTGAGCGTTCCGGCGACCGTCAGTGTCGCGAAAATCCGTTTCATGTCGTTTCCTCCATCTGATGGCCGGACGTTTCTGCACGCCCTGACGCCAGCCGGCATCCTGTTGCCGGACTGCGTGAATTCACGCGATCGCGGAGCCGTCGGGTTGGCGTGCCGGCGAAACGAACAAGCGTTTTTCGGTATCCTCCCATTGGCCCCTCGGCCGCCATCCGGCACCGCCGGATCCTCCCGCATGCACATTCCTCGTTGCGCAGTCGGGCCGCATGGTAGTATCCGCTCGAATTCGAAAGGCTGGCAATATCGTAGAAACACGCATGGGCAGTACGGATAACTACGAAGACCTGGACCGTCTGGCCTGGGAACATGCACCTGTCGGCATCGTGATGACGGAAAACCGCGTCATCCGGACATGCAACCCGGCCTTCGCGAAAATGTTCGGTTTCACCGTGGACAAGCTGCGCGACCAGTCCTTCGCCATCCTCTACCCCTCCTACGAGGAGTTCGTGAAAGCCCGCAATATCGGCGTCAAACCGCTGCGCGAAATCAATCGCTATTCCGACGAACGCATCATGGCCCGATCCGACGGGTCGATGTTCTGGTGCCGGGTGCGGGGCATCACGCTGACGGAGGAAGGAGACCCGTTGATGAAGGCGGTCTGGAGCTTCGCCGACCTCTCGCACGAGCGGCCGATGCAGCAACTGACAACGCGCGAGCGCCAACTCGTGATGTTTCTCGGCGAAGGGCGGACATCGAAAGAGATCGCCCGCATCATCGACATTTCACCGCGCACGGTAGAAGCCTACCGGGCACGGCTGTTGAAAAAGTTCCAGGCAGCCAATGTCGCCGAGCTGCTGGGCAAACTCGGCGGCATGCCGGGCCTGGGCTGACGCTCAGGCGTTTTCCGACGCCCAGTTGGCGTTCGTCTTGATGCCGCCCAGCGGGAAGAAGTGGACCTTCTCGATCAGGCTGTCCGGATTCGCTGCCTTGTAGGCCGCCAGTTCGGCGACGACCTCGGTCGGCTCATAGGGCAGCAGCAGCTTCGACATGTCCATGGCGCGCTTCTGGAGCACCTTGAGCGAAGGACCGACGCCGCAGGCGACAGCGAACTTGATCAGCGTCTGGAGTTTTGCCGGACCAGCGATGCCGACATGGATCGGAATGGTAACGCCGGCAGCCTTCAGGCGTTCGGCCCAGGCTGCGATCGGCTTGGCGTCGAAGGCGAACTGCGTGGCAATCGCCATCTCGGCATCCGTGCGCTCGGAGAAGGCCTGCTTCCACTGCATGGCGTCGTCGACATTCTTCGTCGAGCCGTCCTTGTCGATGTCCTTGTTGCCTTCCGGATGGCCGGCGACATGCAGGCGCTTGAAGCCATATTGGTCAAACAGGCCGGTTTCCATCAGCTGCATCGAGGAATGAAGGTCGCCGACCGGCTTTTCGACGCCACCGGCGAGCAGCAGCGCCTGGTCGACGCCGGCCTCGCCCTGGTAGCGCTTGATCCAGTCCTCGAGCGTCGCCTTGTCCTTGATGATGCGCGCCGGGAAATGCGGCATGACCGGGAAACCGTCTTCATGCAGCCGCTTCGCCGTCTCGACCATTTCCTCGATCGGCGTGCCCTCGATATGGGCGATATAGATACGGGTGCCGGCCGGCAGCAGCGCCTTGAAATCCTCCACCTTCGCCGCAGTGCGCGGCATCACTTCCATCGAGAAACCCTCGAGGAAGGCGCCCAACGAAGCCCCGGTGACAGCGCTTTCGGTTTTTCCACGTTTGAGAATGTTGAGCATAGCCGGGGCCTCCTCCGCCCGAGATCAAATTGTGTACACGCATGAATGACTGGAACGGCAAAACGCCGTCTGCCCGCAATATAATGCAGATATTCTTATAATGCGAGAAGATTCTGTATACACGGCCTACTCCGCGGCAAAGGCCTGCGGTCACGGCATCACACTAAAAAGCCGCCGATCCTTTCCGGAACGGCGGCCATTCGAATGTCAAAATAGACCGGGCGCGGCTTGACGCCGCGCCGGATCGCCGGACGTCAGGACGCCTTCTTGGTGCGCCAGCTGTCGGCGTAGTTTTCGCGGGCTTCCTGCGCATAGGGCGTGGGAGCGACGCGGACGCGGATCTCCATCTGCTTATGCGGCTCGGTCGAGGTCTTGCCGGTGGTTTCCGGCTCGCCCCAGACGAGGGTGAGGATTTCCTCTTCCTGGATGTCGGTATCGACGACACCGAGCGACAGGCAGCGGCGCTCGTTCCAGGAGTAACCGTTGAACATCGACATGCCGACCTTCTTGCCGTCCTTGAGGATAAGGTCGGCGGAGGAGGACGCATAGTTCGGCTGCGGGAAGTCGATCCACTTGCCCGGAGTGCCGTCTTCGAAAGCGGTCGCGATGACCTTCAGCACATCTTCCGGGTTCCACTCGAAGGTGACCTTCTTGCGCTTCGGACCGTCGGCCTTGATCTTCTCGAGAGCCGCCTTGCCGACGAAATCGTCCTTCTTCCAGCCAATGTAGAAGTCGTAGCCGAGTTCGAACGGGTTGACGTAGTAGTCCTCGATATTGTCAGAGACGAAGGATCCGCCGATCGCGCCGGCCGCCTCATACATGTCGGCACCGAGCCAGTCACGGTAATCGGCCAGCATGCCGTCGCCGGTGTAGATGCCCGGCAGCGGGGACGGGATCCAGCCGGATTCAAGCGTATTGGTCGAGTAGGCGCGGCTGCCGCACTGTACCAGATTGACGCCGGCGTCCTTGGCCGCCTGCATGATGGTGGAGTGGATGTAGTCCTTGTCCTTGTAGGGACCCCAGACTTCCAGACCCGGCGCGCCGGCCATGCCGTGACGCAGCGCCTGCACCTTCTTCGAACCGATATTGATCCAGTCGACGTGGAAGAACTTGATCTCCGGGATCGGGCCGCCGTTCATCTTCTCGAAGATCTTCGGAGCCTCGGGGCCCTGGATCTGGAAACGGTAATGCTCGCGCAGCACGCGCTCGCCCTCCGGACGGCTCGGCGAACGCGGATCGTGACGGATGCGGACATTCCACTTGCCCCAGGCCGATGCGAACAGCAGCCAGTGCGATGTCGGAGCGCGACCGACGAGGATGTACTTGTCCTCGCGCTCGCGGAAAATGATGTGGTCGCCGATGACGTGGCCGTTCGGCGTGACCGGCACATAATGCTTGGCGCGGTTCAGGTCGAAATTGGAGAAGGAGTTGATGCCGTGATAGGCAAGAAACTCGGTGGCCTGCGGGCCTTCGACGATGACTTCGTCCATATGGTGCGACTGGTCGAAGAGCACAGCACCATCGCGCCATGCAGCCTGCTCGCTGCGCCAGTTGGTGAACTCCGGAGCGACGACCGGGTATACATACATACCGATCTTGGAGTTGCGGAGCAGCGATACCGCGCTGCCGGCCTCTTTAAGAACCTCGGAAAGTGAAGATTTTGTCATAGGCGTCCTCCCATGGATAGAGTTGTTATGTATACATCTAGTGCCGGATCGTGCGCGCCGTTGCAAGTGATTTTCTCACAGTGCGCAAAATTTTGCCGGTCCCCGCCGGTGCCGGACACGGTGCACAGGCGACCGCACGGCGCGCCGGTGCAAGGACGCGAAAATGTTACAGTGACAATGATCCCGTTGCCACCGGGGCGAGGCCCGGAATAGCAGGTCCGAAAGGCCTGCATCGGCAGACCGTCCGGGAGACCACCATGGCCGCCTCGCCTCGCAAGGGCATTTCGTTTGCACTGATGTGCCTGGCTATCCTCGCGGTCATGCCGCTACTGGCGGATGCGCGCCCGGCCGGCGCCGACGCGCTGGCCTTCACCATATGGCTGACCTTCTGGCAACTGGTAGCGGGATCGCCGCTTTTCCTCCTCGAACGTCGCAACAATGCCGGCGATGCGAAAGGCCTGCCGCGTCTGCGCGGCCGAACGGCATTCATCGCGCTCTTTACCGGCGCCCTGTTCGGCATCTCGACCTATATGTATGTGATCGCGGCGCGCGAGGCCGGCCCGGTCTCGATGGCTATCGCTCTGCAGGCTTATCCGCTGTTTGCCATCCTTCTCGAAACGGTCTTTCTCGGGAAGCGCAAGACGCCGGCGGAAATCGCCTTCACCGCGTTGCTGTTGGCCAGCCTTTACTATCTGACGACACAGGGCAGCCTGCGAATTACCGACATTTCCTTGTGGTCGGCCTTCGCACTCGCCATTCCGCTCATCTGGAGCGTCGCGCATATCCTGCTGCGGCAACTGCTTGCGGAAACAGCCATCACGCCCAACCAGGTCACGGTTTCGAGACTGCTGATTTCAGGTGTTTTCCTGCTTCTGGTCTACGCTGTCGCCGGCAAACCCGGCGCCCTGCTCGACTGCCTGATGGATTTTCGGTTCCAGGCGGCAGCGATACTCCTCGGCCTCGCCTACTACACCGAACTGGTCCTGTGGTTCCATGCGATGCGTCATATCGACGTTTCAGTGGCCAGTTCGGTCACGGTTCCGGCACCGGCCGTCACCATGCTGATCAGCGTCGTCCTGCTGGGCGGCTCCGTGGAAGGCTACCAGTTGTGGGCCATGATCGTCATCGCCCTCGCCCTCTACGGGCTGCTGCTCGCAGGCAAACGAGCCGCCATGCGGCCTGCGTCACCATAGTTCGGCTCCGGCCGATCATGCCACCACGAGCGCATGGCCTGGAACGCGTTCCATCAGGCTCCGGTCTTCGAGCAGCACATATTCCATGTTGCGCCTTGCGATGCGGGCATGCTCGCGCGCCAGCGCTTCCGCGCGTGTGCCTTCGCGGGCCGCAATGGCCTCGACGATCGCCCGATGCTGCACATGGGCGATATTGAGCGAGCGGCGGAAGGCTTCGATATCAGCTCTGTCCGGCGTGAAGGCGGAGGGCGACGCAAAAGGCAGGCGCGCGGCGCGTTCCACTTCATGCGTTATGATCTTGCTGCCCGCCAGCCCGGCCAGTTCGGAGTGGAAGCGGGCATTGAGTTCGGAATAGGCTTCGAAATCGACCTCTCCGGGCGCTTTGCCGAAACATTCATCGAGATCCTTCAGGACGCCCTGGATCCGCGTCATCGCCTCCGGCTTGACGCCACGCTCCGCAGCAAGACGCGCTGCCGTTCCTTCCATCACGCCACGCAGTTCGATTGCATCGATCACGTCGGAAAAGGTGAACTGCCGAACAACGAACCCGCCGCTTTTCGCTCTTTCAAGCAGCCCCTCTTCCGCCAGGCGCGACATCGCATCGCGAAGCGGCGTACGCGAAATCTCAAGTTCCTCGGCCAGCGGCACCTCGAAAAGCCGTGTCCCGCCAGGCAGGTCGCCGGCGAGGATTTTCTTGCGCAACTCTATGACGGTGCGGGTCGCGTGGGTCTTGTTGCCGGATTGCTGCATGATGTCGTGGCCTGTGTATACATCTCTCGGCGCAAATATGCACTTTTTTGCCCGAACATGCCAACTGCCACTATTGGCGATCCAGAACCTATGCCGCGAACCCGGTCGATTTCTTCCGTGACGCGAGCCTTTCTAACTCCACAGGTAGGTTCCAAGGGCCGCTGCCACGGAAAAACAGACAAGCATCAAGAGTGAAAACCGGCCGTTCCACGCAAGCGCCACGGTGAAACCCGACTGACCAACCTTCTGCGCCGAGATCAGCATATTCGCTGTAAAAGGCGTGCCGCCGCTGGCGATCGTCCATCCCCATGTCAGCGCACAAGCCAGCCAGAACTTGGCCGCGTCTGGCCAGATCGTGTTGAGCGCGCCGGAGATGATCGTCACGCTTAAGACCGGGTTCATGGCGACCATCCCAAACGCGAAGATTGACCAGGGGATCGCCAGGGCGAGGACAGACGCCGTCAACGGCGAAAGAGCCCCCTGCAAACCTCCCCAATGCTCCAGCAGCGCTTCGCCCACGCCGCCGATCACGGTGGCGCCTGCGACGATCGCGATCTCGTTTACGAGGGAGGAACCGGCATTGAACAGGCTCCTGGCGCCTTGCCCGGAGGACATTCGACCTCGGCCAACCAAAACCGCTGACCACAAAAGACCGAGAATAAGGACGACCGTGAACATTCCCTCGATAAGCGGAACGTCGAAAACACTGACCCAGGTGAGACCGCTGGTCACCAGCAACGCCGCAAGGCCAACGACGCGCGCAAGTGTCCATTTTTCCGCCGTCGTGATTGCAACGGCGCCTGCAATTTTCGCTCTGCGTTCGCGCTCCATCCAATAGCCGACCGCCATGAAGAAGGTGGCACCGGCAAGGCCGAGCGGCACAAAGCCGATATAGGACACACCCGTCACATGCGAAAAGACGATCAGAATGCCCAGCGACAACGGCGACTAAAGCGCCGTGGCCGTAAATCCACGGGTCTGGGCGACCGCGAGCGAGCGCAACATGGCGGCATTCGCGTCTTTCAGGCGCGACGTGAGCAATGTCATGATCAGTATGACCGCGCCGATCTGCAGGAACAGCGCAAGGACATGGGACCCGAGGGTGACGAACAGGTAACGCTGTCCCGGCGGGCGCGTGACGATCGTTTCCGCCGCTCTGCCAATTTCCGGAGAACGAGCGGCCAGTTCCGCCAGATACTGCATGACAAGCAGGAAAACGAAGAGAAAGCCCGCCCGCTCAAAGCCGCTTCCGAGCGCGTCTCCCGTGACGAGCCAGCTTCCCGCAAACAGAGCGATAGCGATCGACACGATGATCCGTGCGTTACGCCTGAGCCGGCCGAAATGGACCAGAAAATGCAGCGCGAACACCCCCGCCCAAATCGGCCAGGGCACGGCGAAGCCGAACAGCTGCGCAAAAACCGCCGCGAAGGCGAAGACTATTGCCAGGTTCCCGGCAACGCTGCGTACAACTGCGCCGTTGATCATTGATTCCTGTCCAGAAGCCGCCCCGCGAAGCCGGGACGTCCCCTTCGAACACGAGCCACGCCGCCAAGCAAGATACCCCAGGGGCAGGCGGACCGGCTTCGCCGCAGCTTACAACGTGATGATCGTCGACCCGGTCGTCTCGCGCGCCTCCAGCGCCCGATGCGCATCAGCGATCCGCTCGAGCGGGTAACGCTGGCCGATATGAATCTTCACCGCGCCTGACGCGACCTTGTCCATCACATGCCTCGCCATCGCCTGGCAGTCCTCCGGCTTGGCGATATGGGTGAAAAGCGTGCATCGCGTAAGCTTCAGCGATCCCTTGGCTGCGAGCGTCAGCAGATTGACCGGCGGTACCGGCCCCGATGCGTTTCCGAACGAAATCATGAAGCCGAGAGGCTTCAGGCAGTCGAGCGAGCGTTCGAACGTGTCCGCGCCGACGCCGTCCATCACCACGTCGACCCCCTCCCCATCCGTGATCTCCCTGACCCGCGCGACGAAATCCTCGGTCTTGTAATTGATGCAATGCGCCGCGCCGGCCTCCAGCGCCGTGGCGCATTTCTCGTCCGTGCCGGCCGTGCCGATCAGTTCGATACCCTCGGATTTCGCCCACTGGCAGGCAATCTGGCCGACGCCACCGGCAGCCGCGTGAAACAGCACTCGGCTGCCCTCCGAGATCGGCGTGGTGCGGTGGAAAAGATACTGCACCGTCATGCCCTGCAGCATCATCGCGGCGGCGGTTTCGAAATCGATCTCGTCCGCCAGTTTGCAGACCTGCCCCGCAGGCATGACACGCGCTTCGCAATAGGCGCCGGCCGGATGGCAGGCATAGGCGGCCCGGTCGCCGGGCTTCAGATGCGTCACCCCCTCGCCGACAGCCTCGACCGTGCCGGCGGCCTCCATGCCGAGCGCATGCGGGAGATCCATCTTGTAGAGGCCGGTCCGCTGATAGACATCAATGTAATTGAGACCGCAGGCACCGTGCCGAATCCGGATTTCGCCCGGCCCCGGTTCGCCGACCTCCATCTCGACCAGCTTGAGCTTCTCCGGCCCCCCATTCTCCTCGATGACGATGGTTCTCGATTTCATCCCGTCTCTCCCGCGAATATGGATCGCCGTAAACCTAGCCGAATTCCTCCTCCTGGGAAGCAGGTCCGAGCGATTATGCCGCCGGCTGGTGTGGCATGCATCTTGCTGACATTCAGGTTAACCCGTAGCGTCGCAATCCGGCATACAATACACCATATATTGCCTATTTTTTAATCTGGAGGGACTTTCTGTGCGATCAAATGGCAGGCCTTTTTCCGAATGGCGCGCATTGTCGGCAGTCGACGCCGTCCGCCGGTCTTTTGAGACGATCCGCGCGATAAATGATCCGGCAGCCTTCATCAGCCTGAAGGATGAGGAACAGGCGCTTGCCGAAGCCGCGGCCCTCGATGCCGCCGGTCCGGAAGGCAAGCCGCTCTTCGGCCTGCCCTTTGCCGTCAAGGACAATATCGATGTCGCGGGCTTGCAGACCACGGCCGCCTGCCCCGACTTCGCGCATGTCGCCGAAAAATCGGCATTCGTGGTGCAACGGCTCGAAGACGCCGGCGCGATCTGTGTCGGCAAGACCAATCTCGACCAGTTCGCAACTGGCCTTGTCGGCGTGCGCTCGCCCTATGGCGTCCCGAAAAACGCTCTCGATCCGGCGCTGATCCCGGGGGGATCGTCATCCGGCTCCGCCGTCACGGTGGCCGGGGGCGCAGTCGCCTTCTCGCTCGGCACCGACACCGCCGGCTCCGGCCGCATCCCGGCCGGACTGAACGGCATCGTCGGGCTGAAACCCAGCGTCGGACTTCTTTCAGCAACCGGCATGGTGCCGGCCTGCCGCACCCTCGATACGATCTCGATCTTCGCTGTCACCGTTGGGGATGCGGCCGAGGCAGCGGCCGTTGCGCAGGCTTACGATGCGTCCGACTTCATGTCGCGCGCCTTGCCGCCGGCAGGCGTTTCGCCAATGCCGCCGCAGATCACCGTCGGCGTCCCGCTGCCTGAACAGCGACAATTCTTCGGCGACAGCAAATCGCAGAAAGCTTACGAGGCCGATCTGGAGACGCTCGCCGGCCTCGGCGCGACGATCCGCGAGATCGATTTCGAGCCGCTCCATGCCGTCGCCCGGCTCCTCTACGAAGGCCCGTGGGTCGCGGAACGCTATCACGCCATCCGGGAAATCATCGAGGAACGGCCGGACGTTCTCCATCCCGTGACACGCAAGATCATCGGCGGCGCGCAGGGCATCACGGCGGTCGATACGTTCGATGCGATCTACAAGCTTCAAACCATGAAGCGCGCCGTCGCCCCGATCCTGGCCGGGCTCGACTGCCTCGCCGTGCCGACCCTTCCCGCCGTCTACACCGTGGCGCAGGTCGAAGCTGACCCGGTGCAACTCAATTCCAATCTCGGCACTTATACCAACTTCGTGAACCTGCTCGATCTCGCGGCGATCTCCGTCCCGGTGGGGGAACGCGAGGACGGCCTGCCGTCGAGCCTTACGCTTATTGGTGCGGCCGGCAGCGACGCCCGTCTCGCGGGCTATGCCGCAGCGCTGCAGGCTGGCGCGAGGCCTGACGACGCCGTCACCCTCCCAGAGGGCCATATAGCCGTGGCCGTTGTCGGCGCGCATCTCTCCGGCATGCCGCTCAACCACGAACTGACATCGCGCAACGCGGTCTTTCTGCAAGCACTTACGACCACGCCGGACTACCGGCTTTTCGCGCTTTCGGGCACGGCGCCACCCAAACCGGGCCTGCTGAGGGTCGAAAAGGGAAAGGGCGAGAAGATCGCCGTCGAATTGTGGGCGCTGTCGGCGGAAGCTTTCGGCACATTCGTCGCCGGCATACCCGCACCGCTCGGTATCGGCACACTGTCGCTCGATGACGGCACGACGGCGAAGGGCTTCCTGGTCGAGGCGGAAGCCGTCAAGGGAGCGACGGATATCTCTTCCTACGGCTCCTGGAGAAGCTTCATGGCCGAAGCGTCCTGAGGCACGTCACCGGCGAACTCATGCCAGGCCTCCTCGACGAGGCCGATATGGGCGCGCATGGCCTCTTCCGCTCCGCGCCGGTCGCCGCGCAGGATCGCCTCCACCACCTCGGTATGTTCGGCATGCGAGGCGGCCAGTCGGCCCAGCGTGTCGAATTGCGCACGGCGGAAGGGTTGCAGGCGCATCCGCGTCGAGAAGGTGATCTCGATCAGATAGGCGTTCTGCGTGCCGTCATAAATGGCGTTGTGGAAATACTCATTGGCCTGCGCGTAGCCCTGAGAATCACCTGCCCGCATCAAGGCGGCCATCTGCGCGTGCAGATCCTCCAGCGCCTTGCGCTCCGCTGGCGGCATCACCTTCGCGCAGAGGCCCGCGCACAGCCCCTCCAGATAAGCCATCACGTCGAACATGTCCGACAGCGCCTTCTCGCTCGGCTTGGTGACGACCGTCCGGCGGTGCGGCCTTTGCTGCACCAGACCCGAAGACGCCAGTTGCCTGAGTGCTTCGCGCACCGGCGTGCGCGAGACGCCGAACTCGCCCGCCAGCCCACTCTCGTCGAGCGGCGTTCCGGGCTCCAGTTCGCCGGTGACGATGCGCCGTGCGACCTCGAGACGGATTGCGTCCACCGACGTACGCACCGGCTGGACGGAGGAGGCTGGGAGCTGTTTCCCGGCCTCGCTCATGGCGCTTCGTCGATGATGGAGACATGCGCCGCGACGACCCGCCAGCCGTCTTCCATACGCACCCAGCTCTGCATCTGGCGGCCTACCTTTCCGGGCGCGCCGGCGCGGCGGAAAAGCGTCGAGGCGGTAGCGAAATCCGTGCCGAAACTCGTGATCACCGTGCGATCCAGATCACGCTCCAGACCGACCGCCGAACGGCCCTTGCGAAAGGCGAGAATTTCCGAGACGCCATAGAGGTTTTCGCCGCCGCCATATCGGATCGTACGCTCGTCCTGCCAGAACAACTCGTCGAGCGTCTCGACATCGTTCGTCACGAGCGCTGTCTCGTAGCGCCTGAAAACGGCCTCGACCTCGGCCAGCGTCTCGGGATCGTTGACGACCATTTTCTATCGCGACTCCATCCTGTCGCGCAGCGATTTCAGGAACGGGATCGTCTCGAACTGGTCTTCCTGAACAAACTCCCAGGCGACGCCCTTCGGCCGTGGCATGGTGTTGTCGGTCACGATCAGTTCCTTTTCGGTCGCCACGAAATCGAGCGGGGAATCATGCGCCATCATAAAGATTTCATCATCGCCCACCAATTGCGAGGAATGGATCGTCGTCGCCATCGGCGTGTCGGGGCCGATGATGCCGAGTTCGCGAAAGATGCCAGTCTCCAGATCGGCGAAGCCGGCACCCTTTCCGGTCCGGCCACCTGTGCGGCTCACGCCGACCGAGCCGACCACGCAGAAATCGAGCGGCTCGACATCCTCGAAATCCACCCTCTCCCCGTACATCAGATAGCCGCCGGAAGTCGCCGCCAGTTCGAAGGAAATCCCCTTCTCCTGCAGTTTTGCCGGATCGATCTTCAGATAGGGAAATTCCTTGGTGAGATAAGGTACCGGCGCATAGAACATCTTGCCCTCATAAAGGGCGCGCAGGCGCACGGGGATCTGCGGCGGATCAGGATTGCATTTGACGACCTTGGCGCGCTTCCAGGCATCGGTCTGGGCAAGGTGCCATGCGGCCTGGTCAGCGCCAATGAAGTTCGGAATATGGCTCCAGGTCGGCCCCATCGCCATGCCGCCGGTATCGAGCGTTTCCCAGATACGGCTGCGCAACTCATCCTTGTTGGTGTTGCGCCCCGCCCAGCGTCCGGCTTTTTGCATTGTTACATCTCCTGCACATTTGCGACAGGCGCGGACACCACGCCTGCCATCTCCAGATGATGCGCCAGACGCAGGACGATGTCCTCGCGCCATGGCGCGGCGATCAGTTGCACGCCGATCGGCAGCGCCTCGCCTTCGGTCCACACCGGTACGGAGACGACTGGCAGGCCGATGAAGGAAATCGGCTGCGTGAAGATCCCCATATTGGGACGCACCGCCATCTCGACACCGTCGAGCACCATCGTCTGCTGACCGATGCGCGGCGCCCGGCATGGCGTCGCCGGAGCAAGGATCACGTCGACGGTCTCGAACAGCTTCAACACGGCATCATGATAGGCGCGGCGTAATTTCTGCGCCTTCGTCACCCACGCGCCGGGGATCATCGCACCCGCGATCAGCCGGTCGCGCACATCGGGGTCGTAATCGGCGTGGCGGGTTCTCAACCTGTCCAGATGCAGCGACGCACCCTCCGCCATGGTGATTAGATAAGCCGCGCCACGGGCGGCTTGCGCGTCGGGAATATCGAGCGTCGCTTCTATGCCGACGGCCCTGGCAATCCGGTCGACGGCCTCGAATGCCTCCGGCATTCCGCCCCGCGTGAAATAGCCACCGGCTTTGGCGATCTTCAGTCCGCCGATCCCCTTGGCAAGCTCAGCCATCGTCGGCTCCGCCGGCCTGCCGGCGCAACCCGGATCGTCTGGATCCGGCCCCTGCATCGCGTCATAGGCGAGTGACAGATCCGCAGTGGAACGGGCAATCGGCCCGAGATGATCGAGGCTGGAGACGAAAGGAAAGGTCCCGGCGCGCGTCAGCCGGCCATAGGTCGGCTTCAGGCCGAACAATCCGCAGAATGAGGACGGGACGCGGATCGACCCATTAGTGTCCGATCCGAGCGTGATCGACGCCATGCCCGCAGCCGTCGCTGTTCCCGATCCGCCGGAGGAACCGCCGGACATGTGATCGGGATCATGAGGATTGCGCGAGGCCCCGTCATGGGCATTTTGCCCGGTAAAATCATAGGCATATTCGCCCATATTGAGCGCGCCCGTGAGCACAGCGCCGGCCGCTTCCATCCGCTTCACCAGCGCCGCGTCGTCCACGGCAGGCGGCAGATCGCGATTGATCTTCGACCCGGCCAGCGTCGGCAGACCCTTGACGTCGAACAGGTTCTTTACTGCGAACGGCACGCCGGCAAGCGGCCCCGGATCGCGGCCCGCCGCGATGTCAGCGTCCACCGCATCCGCCTTGACGAGGGCGCGTTCCGAGGTGATCGCCGTGAAGCCGTTCAGATAAGGATTGAGACTTTCGGTCCGCGCCAGCGCGGCTTCCGTCACCCTGCGCGCCGTCAGCTTGCCGGCCTTCACCGCTGCGGCGATTTCCGCGCCGGTCATGTCCGTCATCGGGTTCATGGTTCGTAGACCGGTGCCGGCTCGGCCTCGTCGGATGTCTCGAATGCGAGGACATCCTGGGCAATGCGGTGGGCGACGATCAGATGTCCGGCGATGCCCGGACGGTATTCGCTCTCCACCGGCAGGTCGAGAAATTCCGCCATGGCGTCGATCAGCTTTTCGACGTCGAAAGCCTCGCCGCTCATGCCGCCGCCTCCACGCCTTCCAGCGCCAACGCTAGATCGTCCAGCGATGCGACCCAGCCGACAATGCCGCCCTGCGCAACGATCATCTCGATGGTCGAAGCCTTGAACTCGGGGAAATAGCTCTCCGTCGCCTCGTCGATCAGCAGGCATTCATAGCCGCGATCATTCGCCTCGCGCATGGAGGTCTGCACACACACCTCCGTGGTCACCCCCGCAAAGACCAGATGGGTGATGCCAAGACCCTGCAGCCTCTCATGCAAACCGGTCGCCCAGAACATGCCCTTGCCCGGCTTGTCCACAACGATCTCGCCGTCCTGCGCCGCCAGTTCCGGCACGATCTGGTTGCCGGGCTCGCCGGTGACGAGCAGCCTTCCCATCGGACCCTCCTCCCCGATCCGCACCGAGGCGCTGCCGCGACGTATCTTCGACGGCGGGCAATCGGAAAGATCCGGCTTGTGCGCTTCGCGGGTGTGAATGATTGGCCAGCCCCTTTCGCGGAACAGTCCGATCAGCTTCGCAGTGGCGGGGATGATCGCCTCGAGCCGCGACACGTCATTGCCAAGCGCATCGCCGAAGCCGCCGCGCTCGATGAAATCGCGCTGCATGTCGATGACGACCAGCGCGGTCTTTCCGGGCTCCAGCGCGTAGTCATACGGCCTTGCCTTGACGCTCACCATCTCAATGCCCCGCCATGTAGGTGCCGATCGTGTTGCGGTCCGTCTCGCCGATCGGCGAGACATAGGTGATCTTGCCTTCCGACATCACCGCGACACGATCCGACAACTCAAGGATTTCATCGAGATCTTCGGAAACGAGCAGAACCGCCGCGCCGTTGTTGCGCTGGTCGATGATCTGCGCCCTGATCTCGGCGACCGAAGCGAAATCGAGCCCGAAACAGGGGTTCGCGACAATCAGCACCTTCACGTCGTGGGAGAGTTCGCGCGCCAGGATCGCCCGCTGCACATTCCCGCCCGACAGGTTCTCGATCGGCGTATCTGTCGAAGGCGTCTTCACACGGTAGCGTTCGATCAGCTCGGCCGCGCGGCTCTTCATCACGGCGGGCTTCAGCCACCATCCGAGATTGGCTTCCGGCGCCTTGTCGAAGGTGCGGAACGCAATGTTCTCGGCGACGCTCATGCGCGGTACGGCGGCGTTGCGCAACGGCTCTTCCGGCAGGCCGAAGACCTTGAAGAGATCGTAGCCCGACCGGGAACAGTCGAACTCCTTGCCATTGATGAACACGCCGCCATTGTTGATCGGCCTCTGCCCCGACAGCGCTTCGACCAGTTCCGACTGGCCATTGCCGGACACGCCCGCGATGCCGACGATCTCGCCCCCGCCGATCTTGAGATTGAGCCCGTCGACAGCCGCAATATCCTCTTCGTCTTTGACCACAATGCCCGCCAGTTCGAGCTCCACCGAACTCTCGACGTTGGCGATGCGTTCGGCGCTTTTCCGGATTTCGGCCTCGCCGATCATCATCCGCGACATCTCCGCAGTCGACAAATCGCCAACCTTGCCCCCGCCGGCAAATCTTCCCCGCCGGAGCACCGAGACATTGTCGGTGAAGGCCGTCACTTCACGGAATTTGTGGGTGATCATCAGTACGGTGATATCCCCGGCCCGCGCCATGTCGTGCAACAGGCCGAGTACCTCGTCGGCCTCGCCCGGCGTCAGCACAGAGGTCGGCTCGTCGAGAATGAGGAAATGCTGGTCGAGATAGAGCTGCTTGAGGATTTCAAGCTTCTGCTTCTCCCCCGCGGACAAGGTCGCCACCGGCTCGGTCAGCGGCACGCGGAACGGCATGCGGTCCATGAAGGCCTCGAGCTCGCCGATTTCCTTCTTCCAGTCGATCACCGCCGGGACGTCGGCTCTGGAGATCACCATGTTCTCGGCCGCCGTCAGGCAGGGCACCAGCGTGAAATGCTGGTAGACCATGCCGATCCCGGCCGCCCGGGCATCCTGCGGATGGCGGATCGGCGTCTCGTGGCCGTTGACCAGCAATTGCCCATGCGTGGGCTGGTAAAAGCCCATGATGCACTTGACCAAAGTCGATTTGCCGGCGCCGTTTTCGCCAAGCAGCGCATGGAATTCGCCGGGCTGAACCTTGATGGACACGTCGTCGAGCGCTACCAGCGAGCCGAAGATCTTCGACATGCCCACTGTCTCGATGCCGATGGCGCGCTTCGCTTTCACTGGCGCTTCTGGGGTTAGTACCGCGGCATCCATCACAGCGTCTCCACGATTTCGATGAACTGTTCGCTCGTCGCGACCGCGCCGAAGACACCGCCCTGCATTTTTATCATGTCGAGCGCGGCAAGATGGTTTTCGTATTTCGTCGCCGCCGTGCAATCCGACAGTAGCAGACACTCGTAACCGCGGTCATTGGCGTCGCGCATCGTGGTGTGGACGCAGACATCGGTGGTCACCCCGGTCAGCACGATGTTGCGGATGCCCTTGGTCTGCAGGACGAGATCGAAATCGGTGGCGAGGAACGACCCCTTGCCCGGCTTGTCGATGATCGGCTCACCGGCGACCGGCTGAAGTTCCGGAATGATCTCCCACCCCGGTTCACCGCGCACCAGTATGCGTCCGCACGGGCCCTGATCGCCAATGCCGGCGCCGATACGCTGAGAGCGCCAGCGCTTGTTGGCCGGCAGGTCGGAGAGGTCCGGTTTGTGCCCTTCGCGCGTATGGATGACCGTGAAGCCCTTCGCACGGACTGCGTCGAGCAGTTTCGCGATCGGCCCGATCGGGGCACGCGTCAGCGAAATGTCGTAGCCCATGGAATCGACATAGCCGCCGGGCGCACAGAAATCCGTCTGCATGTCGATCACCACGATGGCGGTATTCTCCGCTCGCAGGTCGCCGTCGAAAGGCCAGGGATAGGGATCGGCATCCACGGTGCGGCCATTCGCCACCAGCGCCGCCTCGATCCGTTCGTCGCCAAGCTTGTCCATAGGCTTACTCCGCCGCCTCCCGCGCCTTTTCGCCATACAGGCGATCGGGCTTGGGAAAACCGCAGGAGGTGCCGTCCGTGTAGACTACCTCGTCCTCCCACGGCAGCTTGTATTTTCCGGCCACCATGTCCTGCATGAATGTGTAGGGACAGTCCTGTGCACCACCCTTCACCGCGACATAGCCGCGATGACCGAATTGGTAGATGTTGTTTTCGACCGACCAGTATTTGCGCGCCTCGCGCACCAGATCGGGCCGCACTTCGGCGGTGATGATCTCGTCCGCCCGGCCGGTCGTGCCATGTGCGATCACCGTGCCGTCGAAATTGACAATCATCCCCTCGCCCATGGAATCGAAGGTTCCGTCCGAGCCGCACATGCAGACATTGGCCGTCACCATGAGGTTCTGGAAAGCATTGGCCTGGTTGGTGAAACGCCAGCTTTCGCGGATCGGTGCGGTGTAGCCCGCAGTGCGCAGCATGATCTCGGCGCCCTTGTAGGCGCATTCGCGTGCCATCTCCGGGAACATCCCGTCATGGCAGATGATCAGGGCCAGCTTGCATCCTTTCGGCCCGTCGATCACCGGGATACCGAGATCGCCCGGCTCCCATGGCTCGACCGGTACCCATGGATGCAGCTTGCGATAGTAGAGTTTCAATTCACCCTGGTCATCGATGACGATGCCGGAATTGTAGGGCATGCCGCCAGGATTGTGCTCCATGATGGAGAAACAGCCCCAGATCGCATTGTCCTTGCAGGCCTGCTGGAAGGCGGCCACCTCCGGCCCGTCTATCGAGCACATGATCTCGGGATTGATGTCCATCGACAGGCCGTGCAGCGAATATTCCGGGAAAACGACGAGATCCATCGTACTCATGTTGCGGCGCGCCTTGGCGACCATCGCGACGATCTTGTCGGTCTGTGTCGCCAGATCGGCAGGCGTCTCCACGACCGGCAGCTGCAACTGCACGAGCCCGATCACCACGCCGTTGGGTGTCTTGTTCAATCCGCCGAGAGCACTCACGAGACGAACTCCTCTTATTTGGTAATCGACAATTCGCCCGGCGCTTCGCGCGCCGAGGAGGACGATCGCGCCGAGGCGATCATGATGAAAAGCGTCAGGATGTAGGGCGCGGCGTTGAAGAAGTAGTAGCCCTGGCTGATGCCAACGGACTGCAAGGCCGGCCCGATCGCCCCGGCCGCACCGAACAGCAGCGCCGCGATGATGCAGCGCAGCGGGTTCCAGCGCGCGAAGATGACGAGCGCGACCGCCATCAGTCCCTGCCCGGAGGACAGGCCCTCGTTCCAGCTCCCCGGATAGGAGAGCGATAGGAACGCCCCGCCGACCCCGGCGAGAAAACCGCCAACCGCCGTCGCGGCGATACGGACCTGGTGAGGCTGTACGCCCATGGCGCGCGCTGCCGGTTCGCTGTCGCCAGTCATGCGCACGATCAGCCCCCACCGCGAATTGGCGAGCGCCCACCACATCACGATCGCCACCGCGATGCCGACGAAGAACAGCGGGTTGATATCGAGAGCTTGGCGCAGAGAGGAGCTTTCGCTCCAGTTGCCGAGCGGCAGCGATTCAAGCCGTGGCGCGGAAGGCTGGATGTAGGGTTTGCCGAAGAAGAAGGCGACCCCGGTTCCGAACGACATCATCGCAATACCGACCGCGATGTCGTTGACCTTCGGCAGCGAACAGATGATGCCATGCATCGACCCGAGAAAGACGCCGGCGAACCCCGCCGCGATCACGCCGAACCACGGGTTTCCAGTGTGGTAGGAGACCGCATAGGCGGTCATCGCGCCAAGCACGAGATTGCCTTCGAGCCCCAGATTGATGCGGCCGGATTTTTCGGTCAGCGTCTCGCCGAGCGCGACGAACATGAAGGGAGTCGAAACGCGGATTGCGCCGCCGAGCATCGAGATCAGGATGGTGGCAAGAATACCGTCATTCATGTCCGTTCCGCCCCGGCTTTTTGCTGGAAGATGGCGAAGCGCCCGTAAAGCGTCTCGCTGGTGAGCAGCACCACGAATATGATGCCCTGCAGGACGAGCGCCGTGGCGTCGGGCATGTCCATGCGGCGCTGGATCAGGCCGCCGGATGCCTCGATTGAACCGAACATGACCGCAACCGGCAGGATCATGATCGGATTATGCCGGGCGAGGAAGGAGACCAGGATGCCGGTGAAACCGTATCCGGCGACGAGCGAGGCATTCGCCTGACCGTGGATCGCCGCCACCTCGTAGTAGCCGGCAAGCCCGGCACAGGCGCCGGCAATCGCCGTGCAGGCCACCATCAAGCGGCCGACAGGAAGGCCCTGCGCCAGCGCGGCGCGGGCATTGCCCCCGGTCACCCGCGCGGCAAAGCCGAATGTGGTCCGCGTCATCAGAATCTGCAGGGCGATGGCAAGCACGATGCCCGCCACCAGACCCCAATGGATGTCTGTGCCCGGGATGTAGCCGACCATGTAGTCCTTGCCGATCGGCATGGTCGACGGCTTGTTGGCCGAGCCCGGGTCGCGCAACGCGCCCTCGACGAAGAAATTCATGATGGCGATGGCGATATAGGTCATCAGCAGCGAGGAGATCGTCTCGTTAACACCGCGCGCATGGCGTAGCCATCCGACGATGGCGATCCAGGCGCCTCCAATGGCCATGGCGCAGATCGCCATGATCGGCATGGTCAAGACTACCGGAACGCCGCCTGTAACCAGCGGTATGGCAATCGCCGCAGCCGAAAAGCCGCCGAGCACCAGCGCCCCTTCAGCGCCGATCATGGTCAGGCCAATCTGGGCGGGAATCGCAAAAGCGAGACCACAAAGGATCAGCGGCGCGGCGCGCTGCAGGGTGTTCTGAATCGAGAATGAGGTTCCGAACCCGCCCTTCCAGAGCAACTGGAAATAGTCGACCGGCGACTTGCCGAGAAAGATCAGGAATATCGAGAAGATCAGCGCCGAAACGACGAGCGCGCCGACCGGAATGGCAACCGCCTCCGCCCATGCGCGAAATTTCGTGCTGTCGGTCAAACGAACCGGAGTATCTGTCGTAACAGCCGTCATCTGCCTGCCGCCGGAAAGGGGATAGGACGGGGCGGCCAAAGCCGCCCCGGAGCGCATGTCGCGATCAGGTGATCGAGCCGGAAACGCCTTCCAGCAGGTAGTTCATCCCGTCGAGGACCGGATCGTAATTGTCGTAGGTCTTGTCGATGACGACATTGCCCTTGTTGTCCTTGAGCGGACCGACATAGATCGGCTTTTCGGCCTTGAGCGCTTCAATGGCCGCATCGGCGGCCTTGATCGCTTCCGGCGTCGCGCCCGCGCCGTAAGGCGTATTGCGCACCATGTCGTTGTGGTAGCCGCCGGCGACGAAGTTCGGCAGTTCCTCGCCCGCAGCCAGCAGATCGGCATACATGGTGTAGATGGTTTCCCACTTGTATTCGGCGCCGGTGATGAAGCCCTTCGGCGCAAGCGGCGCCTGCGAGGCATTGTGGCCGCATGACATGACGCCGCGCGCTTCGGCCGTTTCGATGACGACCTTTGGCCCGTCGACATGGCAGGTCAGGACATCGCAACCCGCATCGGCGAGCGCGTTGGCGGCTTCCGCCTCGCGAACCGGCATCGACCATTCGCCGGTGAAGATAACCTGCACCGTCACTTCCGGATTGACGCTGCGCGCGCCAAGCAAAACCGAGTTGATGTTGGAGAGCACCGTGGGGATCGGCTTGGCAGCGACGAAACCGATCTTGTTGGTCTTCGTCGAGAGGCCTGCGGCGACGCCATCCACATAATGCGCCTGGTTCAGGTAGCAGAAATAGCTGCCGGCGTTCTTTGGATCGGTCTCGGCGTTCCACAACGGGGCCGCGTGGCGGAACTGCACATCCGGATATTTCTTCGCCAGGTCGATGACGAACGGATTGTAGTATCCGAACGACGTCGCCAGGATCAGGTTGGCGCCGTCGAGATTGATCATCGACTCCATGGATTTGGAGACGGCGTCGGTCTCGGGAACGTTCTCCTCCTCGATGACCTGCACATTATCGACGCCCTTGAGAATCTCCATGGCGACCGCATGCGCCTGGTTCCATCCGAAATCGTCGCGCGGTCCAACATAGACGGCCCCGACTATGACATCGGCCGCCTGGGCCGAGCGGATGGCGCCGAGCGGCAGCGCGGTGGAAGCAAGGCCGGCTGCGCCCGCCTTCAGCAATGTACGTCTTGAAACCCCGTGAATTGGCATGTTCCGGCTCCTGTTTTCGCTTTCCCTGCTGGACGACGCAGCGTGCGGCGCCTCCTGAAAACAGCGAAGCAAACCATGTGCCAGACTCCGAAAAAATCGAACTGGTGTGCCAATTGATTGTTTTCACTTGAGAAAACGGAAATTGAAGCCGAGGCGCGACACAGCGAAACCGCATACAATGTAAATTTCTATGCACAAAAAATAACTACAAATCTATTCATGCATAATTTTTAGACATAAATACGCACTCGGCATACAATTTGAGATCGGGCGTTTTAACGCCTTGGGACTGAGGCGGCCTACATGAGGCCGCTTTTCTCGTAGGTCGGGTTCAGCCGGCTCGTCAGATAATCGTCGCCACGGATGGGGGGATATTTCGCCGGGTTGTCATCCGTGGCGCAGCCCGGCAGGCATTCGACGATCGCTTCCGGGTTGGGATCGAGGAAAAAGGCGACGGAATAGCGCTCGCGGCCGGGCGGGCTGACGACCCGGTGCGGGGTCGAAACATAGATGTCATTGGTCCAGCGCATCAGGCAGTCGCCGATATTGCAGACATAGGCGCCCGGGATGAAAGGCGCGGCAAGCCAGCGGCCATCTCGGGTGCGAACCTCGAGCCCGCCCACCTCGTCTGTGGCCAGCAGCGTCACACAGCCGTAATCCGTATGCTCCCCTGCCCCGAGCTGACCTTCCTCGTCGAGCATTTCCGGACGTTCCGGATAATGCAGCAATCGCAGCGTCGCGAGCGGACGATCCAGCTTGTCCTCGAAGAAATCCGTCTCGATCCCCAGATCCGTCGCGAACGCCTCGTGCAGCTTGCAGCCGAGTTTCCAGACCGCGTTGTAATAGGCGAGCATCGTTTCGCGAAAGCCCGCCATCTCCGGCCACCTGTTGAGCGCGCGGAACTTCGTCTCATTGACGATCTCCGGATCGTCCGCGGCGAGTTCCAGGCCGATATTGAAGGCCTCCTTCAGATCCGGCGCCTTGGTCGGGTCGAGCGATTCGCCCTTCATCGGGATGAAGCCGCGATTGCCGGTCGCGACAGAGAATTGGGCCTTGGCTTTTTCCTCCTCCGGCGCGGAGAAAAACTTCGCCGCCACGTCGAACACGTCATCGCGCAGTTCGGTCGGCACGCCATGGCCTGTCACGTAGAAAAAGCCGATGCCTCTGCAGGCCTCGCCGATCTGGCCGGCGACGGCCTTTCGGCCTTCTTCCCCGCCCGTGAACAGGGGCTGCAGATCGATAACGGGAATAGCGGTTTCGTTCATGGAGATACCTCAATCGAATATACGTGCTGCGTTGGAATGTTCGGAAATCAGGGCCGGGACATCGAGGCCCGGGATCGCACCGTCGATGACACGCCATTGCCCGGCGACCATGACGCGATCGGCGCGAGTGGCACCGCAATGGACAAGCGCGGCAATCGGATCGTGATTGCCGGAAAACCGCATCTCGTCGAGCGTGAACATCGCAAGGTCGGCCTGCTTGCCGACAGCGATCTCACCGATATCGTCGCGGCCGAGACAGCGTGCCGAACCCTTCGTCGC
>Ga0070729_10000847_pt1 | contig 55994 bp, 56 predicted proteins | sample tdDd472_FD_66725 | JGI IMG/M metagenome (GOLD analysis project Ga0070729, IMG submission 66725) | Marine sediment microbial communities from the Atlantic coast under amendment with organic carbon and nitrate - tdDd47.2 | ecosystem: Environmental > Aquatic > Marine > Coastal > Sediment | place... | reverse complement strand
ACCTAACAGCCTTATTCATGGGAAAGAGATAAGAAAGCTGTGCCTCTTTTCTCTTTCGCCTCCCTAAACATCCTTCAAAGGTACACAACAACGCTTAGCGGACGCAATCATCGCAATGGGTGAGGTGAAAGTGTGTGCGGGAAACTGTTTGTGGGGTTTTGTTGCAGAAACAGATGGTGGACGGATATCCACTGAAACGCCTCAGTTTCGAGGAAGGACGATTGGGGCAGGTTTTTCATAGGCTCATCAGCACATGTTCCGGTGCGCATGTTGTTTGTTGCTGATGGAGATAACTATGGATGACATAAGGCGTCCGGTTGGCATTAAGCCCGTTAAATTGTTGGATCAGCTTCGTGAACTCATGCGCTCACGGGACATGTCTTATGCCACCGAGAAGACCTACATCCATTGGATCAGGCAGTACATCTACTTTCATAAGAAGCGGCATCCGAAGGAGATGGGTGCCGCCGAGGTGGACCAGTACTTGAGCTGGCTGGCAGTGCAGCGGGAGGTGGCGCCGGGTACCCAGGCCATCGTGCTGAACGCGTTGGTGTTCATGTACCGGCATCTGTTTCAGGTGGAGCTGGGCAAGCTGAGCTTTCAGCGGGCGAAGAACAAACGACGGGTGCCGCAGGTGATGAGCCATGAAGAGGCTATCGCCGTTATTGCTGAGATGCGGGGTATGCCCAGGCTGGCTGCGAAGCTGATGTATGGCAGCGGTTTACGTGCCACCGAATGTTTAAGCCTGCGTTTAAAGGATCTCGATTTCGAGATGCACGAAATCATTGTGCGTTTCGGTAAGGGTCGTAAAGACCGGCGCACTTTGTTGCCCGGCAGTTTGATAGACGAACTGAAGGCGCAGGTGCAGAAGGTAGAGCGTATTCATGCGCGCGACATTGCCGACGGTTACGGTTCAGTGCATATGCCAACGGCGCTGGCCCGCAAGTATCCGAATGCGGCAAAGGAAACAGGGTGGCAGTTCTTTTTTCCGTCGGCACGTATCGCGAAAGATCCGGCCACCGGCGTTTTACGGCGCCATCACCTGCACGCCTCTCGTATTCGCAAAGAGATCACCAGAGCCCGGCGTGAGATAGGGCTGACCAAACCCATCACCGCACACACCTTCCGGCACAGCTTTGCCACCCGCTTACTCGAAAACGGTTATGACCTGCGGACCATTCAGGAGCTGCTCGGTCATACCGACATCAAGACCACCGAGATCTACACCCACGTGCTCAACAAGGGCGGGCGCGGTGTGCAGGGGCCCCTCGGATAGGTATGAGCGATAGGTATGAGCGATAGGTATGAGCGATAGCTATCAAAGGATAGCTGCGGCACACATAAATATGGCAAAAAGGAATAGAAAAGGTATATTAAGAAAACCACTATTTGAGTATGATGAGGGCAAGAGTCGCAGCAACGAGCGAAAGCACGGCATCAACTTTGAGGAAGCACAATCACTGGGGGATGACCCGGAGATATTTGAGTATCCGCTGCCGTTCAGCGGTGAAGACCGCTACCTCGCAGTAGGGCTGATTGACGAGAAGCATTGGTCGGCTGTAGCAACCATCAGGGGCAAGAACATTCGGATTATTTCGGTGAGACGCTCACGCGAAGACGAAATCGCCAGTTACGAGATAGACAAACATGAGCGAAAACAAATCAAAACAAACCAAAGCAAAAATCTCTGCTGACGAATTTGATCGTCTGTTCGACGAAGGCAAGGAAGACATCATGCAACACGTTGACCGTGCAGCCGGCCGGCAACCGAATCAGGACCCCCGCAGAGTAAACGTCGACTTTCCTCCATGGATGGTTGAAGAGCTGGACGCAGAAGCAAGACGGTTAGGAATTACGCGCCAGTCCTTGATCAAAATCTGGATAGGGGGGAAGCTGGACGCCCTGTCTGATGACAGCTGAGCACACTGCTTCTTAAGCTGCTTCTTAAGCAATCTCTTTAATCCAGCCCGCTTCCAGCACGTACTGATACAGCAGGTTGGTAGGCGGACGGAACTCCAGATCACTCAGGCGGATCATGTCATCGCCGCCAACCGACACCCAGTTAGGATCAATACGCGATGACTCGAGATGCGTGTAGAAGTTCTCGCGCTTCATCGGGTGCACATAGATCTTCACATCGTCGGTGAACAGACGGCCGGTGGCTTCAAGAATGCCCCCACGCAGGTCCTGGTAATACATTTCATTGAGCAGCATCGCGAAGGTGGACGTGCCCACCACAAACCGCAGCGGCTGGTTCGAATAACGCCGCAGGTAATCGGTAAAGGTGTAATTGTGGCGCAGGCTGGACGCCATGGTCCACTCACCGTGACCCAGGGTTTCACGCACACGGCCCACCACCTGATCGAAACGCTCTGAATCATCTCTCGCTTCATCCGAGAAACTGAAGTCCAGCATTTCTAAAGCTTGCAGGTCGGAAGCGTTCTCTTCGATAAACGCCTTAGACGCCATCTCCATAACGCGGGCATGTTCCACCAGCGGCTGTGCAGGTGATACGCGGCGCACGATGATCGGACGCTTGCGCAACACTTCCGATGGCGGCGCCATGGTGCCTTCGCGGTTAAACAGCACCACATTCGCCAACCCGGAACGCAGCATGCTCATGCCGGTATGTGCCGGGTCGACACCCTCAAAGGCCGGGCCGGACAACGCAGACACATCTACTTCCAGCTCATACTCTTCAAGGTTGTCAGAAACTGCTTTCAGGCCATCAACAGGATCTTCGCCGGCGAGAAACACCGCATGGATCAGGTTCACGCCCAGCACACCCAGCGCTTCCTGCTGCTGCAGGTTGGTGGGGTCGAGCATGTTCACATGCAAAATAATGGTGCTGGGAGCAGCGCCGGGTTTTTCCTGAAAGCGCAGGCCAATCCAGCCGTGACATTCATTGGTGCCCTGGAAGTTACGGGCAGCTACGGTATTGGCGAAGGCGAAGAAACGGGTGTTCTCGCCACGATCACCACTGAGACGCTGGATCAGCAGATTGAATTCTTTTTCGAGCATCGCCTCGACGCGTTCGCGTGAGACGTAGCGACCGGACTTGCCGTAAACCTCGTCCGATACAGTCATGTCGTATGCCGACATGGTTTTGGCGATGGTGCCGGCGGCAGCTCCTACACGGAAAAACCAGCGTGAGGTTTCCTGACCGGCACCAATCTCGGCAATGGTGCCGTAGATGTCGGGGTCGAGGTTCAGCGCCAACGCTTTCTGGCGGGTGGGCGCTGTGCGCGTTTTCGAGATCTCTGTAGTACCTGAAAGGTTCACTGGATTGCCGTGTTGTCTATTCGTCCGTGAATACCAAACGCTTACCGTAACTTTTCGAGAGCAACGAGCACATCGTGACGGCTCACCTGCCCGACTACACGATGGCGCTCCAGCACAGGCATGCGGCGGAAGCTGGCAGTGAGGAAGGTTTCAGCTGCATCAACAATGCTGGCGTCGATATCAATAGTCTTCACTTCGTTGGTCATGTATTCCTCAACACGACCGCCCCACTCGTTGTGGTACGCCGCGTTAACCGCGACCTTCATGCAGTCTTTCTCGGTGAGGATGCCAACAAGGTTGCCGTGTAAGTCCATCACAGGTGCGCCGGTGATGCGGTGTTTCAGCAACTGGCTGATTGCATCGAGGATATTCATGTCCGGGGTAAAGCGAACGTCGGCTCCGGACATTGCGTCGCGAACTCTGATTGACTTCATTGGCACCTCCCTATGCTACCTAAGGTAGCAGATTGCTCTTGTTTTTATTGTTGATTCAGCTTGTTCTTCAATTTGTTCTTGCAGGCACTGACGTCACCGGAACACAGACCGCACTTGCCGCCCGGGCCCACTCCGCCGCAGCTGCCTGAGATGGGGGCACGGCCGTTCATCACGCCGATAGCCATCGCGGCTACCACGAGCAACATCACCACCAGACTGACAAGAAATATCGCCATGCCTACTTACCCGCCGAAGTCATCGAGCAGGATGTTCTCCGGCTCAACGCCCTGATCTTCCAGCATCTTGATGACCGCTGCGTTCATCGCCGGAGGTCCGCAGAGGTAGTACTCGCATTCTTCCGGAGCCGGATGATCTTTCAGATAGTTCTCGAACAACACGTTGTGGATGAAGCCGGTATCGCCTTCCCAGTTGTCTTCCGGCATCGGATCAGACAAAGCCACGTGCCATTCAAAGTTGTCGTTGTCTTCGGCCAGCTTGTCGAACTCTTCGACATAGAACATTTCACGCTTCGAGCGTGCGCCGTACCAGAAGCTCATCTTGCGATCGCTCTTCAGGCGGTTCAGCTGGTCGTAAATGTGTGAGCGCATCGGCGCCATACCGGCACCACCACCCACAAACACCATCTCGTTCTGCGTTTCTTTCGCGAAGAACTCACCGAACGGGCCGGACACCATCACCTTGTCGCCCGGCTTCAGGTTGAAGATGAACGAAGACATCTGACCGGTCGGGATAGACGCATCGGCACCCGGAGGCGGTGTCGCAATACGCACGTTCAGCATCACGATGTCGTTCTCAACAGGGTAGTTCGCCATTGAGTACGCACGCAGCACCGGCGCGGTCACTTTCGATTTGATATCCCACAGCTTGAAGCGGTCCCAGTCTTCACGGTATTCCTCACCGATCTCGAACTGGGTGTAGTCCACCTCATACGCTGGCGATTCGATCTGGATGTAACCGCCGGCACGGAAATCGATGGTTTCGCCTTCCGGCAGCTGCAACTGCAGTTCTTTAATAAAGGTAGCAACGTTGTCGTTGGACTTGACGGTGCACTCCCAGCGTTTCACGCCGAACACTTCTTCAGGCACCTGAATCTTCATGTCGCTCTTCACAGCAACCTGACAGGCCAGGCGGTCACCGCTGGCCGCTTCACGACGGGTGATCTGCGAAGTTTCGGTGGGCAGGATGTCGCCACCGCCATCAAACACTTTCACACGACACTGGCCACAGGTACCACCGCCGCCACAGGCAGACGCTATAAACAGCTGTTCGTCAGCCAGCGCACTCAGCAACTTGCCGCCGGCAGGTACGTGAATCGACTTCTCGCTGTTAATGAGAATTTCGACATCGCCGCTGGCCACGAGCTTCGAGCGCGCACCCAGAATGACGACGACCAGCGCCATCACGATCAGCGTAAAGAGTACGACTCCGAGAGTAATTTCAGCCATTACAACTGCACCCCGGAGAACGCCATAAATCCAAGAGCCATCAGACCCACCGTCATAAAGGTAATACCCAGGCCCTGCAGGCCGTCAGGTACATCACTGTATTTAAGTTTTTCGCGAATGCCGGCCAACGCGGCAATTGCCAGCGCCCAACCGATACCACTGCCAACGCCGTACACCACGCTTTCACCGAAGCCGTAGTCGCGCTCCACCATGAACAGCGAGCCGCCGAGGATGGCGCAGTTCACGGTAATCAGCGGCAGGAAAATACCCAGCGCGTTGTAGAGCGCCGGGAAGAACTTGTCGAGCGTCATCTCGAGAATCTGCACCATCGCCGCAATCACGCCGATGTATGAGATCAGACCGAGGAAACTTAAGTCGGCTTCCGGATAACCGGCCCAGCCGAGCGCACCGGCTTTCAGCAGATAGGTGTAGATCAGGTTGTTAACCGGCACGGTAATCGCCTGCACCACAACCACGGCAACACCAAGACCAATGGCGGTTTCCACCTTCTTCGACACTGCAAGGAAGGTACACATGCCGAGGAAGAACGAGAGCGCGAGGTTCTCGACAAAGATCGACTTAATAAGAAGACTGAGCATGGCTTCCATCAGACCACCTCCGTCCGGTGGACTTCATGGATCTGGTGTTCAGGCGCCTCAACCTGCTCTTTCTTCCACGTTCGCACAGCCCAGATAAGCAGACCGATGATGAAGAAAGCGCTGGGCGGCAACAGCAGCATGCCGTTGCTCTGATACCAGCCACCGTTGGTGGTCAGCGGCAGAATCTCGATGCCGGCCAGAGTGCCGGAACCAAACAGCTCGCGCACAGCAGCCACAGCGATCAGCACGATGCTGTAACCCAGACCGTTACCGAGGCCGTCGAGGAAACTCGCACCCGGCGGGTTCTTCATGGCGAAGGCTTCAGCACGACCCATCACAATACAGTTGGTGATAATCAGACCGACGAACACCGACAGCTTCTTAGAGGTCTCAAACGCATAAGCTTTGAGCACCTGGTCCACCACGATTACGAGCGAGGCAATGATCGTCATTTGCACGATGATGCGAATAGATGACGGCACGTGGTTGCGGATCAGACTGATGCCGACGTTTGAACACGACACTACAGCCGTGAGCGCCAGACACATCATCGCAGCGGTAATCAGGTTGGTGGTAACCGCGAGTGCCGAACAGATACCGAGGATCTGCAGCGTAATCGGGTTGTTATCAACCAACGGATCCAGAAGAGTTTTCTTGGTTTCTGTATCCATCTCTATACTCCGGTTTCAGCCAGACGGGTGAGGAACGGGCGGAAGCCCTGATCACCCAGCCAGAATTGCAGCATGTTGCTGACGCCGTTCGCGGTCAGCGTTGCACCCGACAAGCCGTCGATCTGGTACACAGCATCTGCACTGTTCTGATCAACCTTGCCTTTAATCACGGTCAGTACCGGGTGGCCGTTGTTGTCAAAAGCCTGACGACCAATCCAGTTTGCCTGCCATGCAGGGTTATCAATCTCACCACCCAGACCCGGCGTTTCGCCGTGCGAGTAGAAGGTGATGCCGGCAACGGTGTTCAGGTCCGGCTCAAGTGCCAGGAAACCGTACATCGTTGACCACAGACCGTAGCCGTGGACCGGCAGAATGACTTGTTTAGTGACGTCACCGTCTTTCAGCAGATAGACCGGCGCGTACTGACTGCGGCGACCAATGCTGGCGACGTCGAGGTCTTTGGGTACCGCTTCGCTCTGTGCCGGATCACGTTCAGCAGCACGCTGATCGAAACCGGCGGCATCCACATCATCGGCAAACTCGCCGGTGTCGAGATTCACGATGCGCACTTCAATGTTTTCGGCAAAGACCGCATCAACATCCACGCCCGGGCCCATCAGACCTGCCACGTTCAGGATATTCTTCTTGATGTCGAGCGACTTGTTCGCTTCCTGCAGCGGGCGCAGGTAAACCGCAGCCGTAGACACGATCAGCGAGCACACCAGACACAGCGCCAGCGCAACGAAGACAACCTTGCGGGTGTCGTCATTAGGGAGTTTCAGAACATTCAGCATTATTCGCCTCCCTCAGCAGCTTGCACGGCAGATTGCTCGACCGCTGCAAGGCGGGCCGCGCGCTTGCGGATGTTCGCCTGAATAACGAAGTGGTCAATCAGCGGCGCAAAGATGTTGCCGAACAGAATGGCCAGCATGATGCCTTCAGGGAATGCGGGGTTGATGACACGAATCATCACGGTCATGAAGCCGATCAGTGCGCCATAAATCCAGCGGCCGGTGTCGGTCATTGCCGAACTAACCGGGTCGGTCGCCATAAAGGCGGTACCGAACGCGAAGCCGCCCAGCACGAAGTGCCATTGCCAGCTCATCGCAAACATCGGGTTGGTGTCACTGCCTACCCAGTTCAGCAGTGCAGTGGTGGCCACCATACCCAGCATGACGCCGGACATCGTGCGCCAGGAAGCAATCTTGGTGTAAATCAGGAAGGCCGCGCCCAGCATCGCGCACAGCGCAGAAGTAGTGCCCATGCCACCCTGAATGGTGCCAATAAAGGCGTCTTTCAGCTGCACACCGCCATCCAGCACCGCCTGTGCGCCACCGGCGGCAGCCAGTGCCAGCGGGGTAGCGCCCGAGAAGCCGTCGACCGCGGTCCACACCACGTCACCCGAGATGTCGCCCGGATACGCGAAGAACAAGAACGCACGACCGGTGAGCGCCGGGTTCAGGAAGTTCTTGCCGGTACCGCCGAAGATCTCTTTACCGATGACCACGCCGAACGTAATACCGAGGGCAACCTGCCACAGCGGAATAGTGGCCGGCAGCGTGCAAACGAACAGCAATGAAGTCACGAAGAAACCTTCATTAACTTCATGGTTACGCACAGCGGCGAACAGCACTTCCCAGAAACCACCCACGGCAAGTGTGACCACATACACCGGCAGGAAATACATGAAGCCGTGCATGACATTGTCGTAGAAACTGTTCGGGTTAAAGCCGACAGCAAACAGATCCAGGAACCAGCCACGCCAGCCAGCAGCTTCCGCCACGCCCATCGCTTCCATTGCGAGGTTGGCCTGATAACCGGTGTTCCAGATGCCGAACCATGCACACGGCAATGCCGCCAGCACGACGTAAACCATCAGACGTTTAAGGTCGATGCCGTCGCGAACGTGCGGCGAAGTGCGGGTGGTGTGCGGCGGAGAATAGAACAGCGTGTCTATCATTTCGTAGACAGCTTCATACTTCTCGTAGCGGCCACCTTTAATGAATAAAGGCTCAGCCCGGTCCAAAAGTTCTCTGAACTTGCGCATTAGCCTTCCTTCTCGATCTGTTCAAGGTTGGCGCGCAGCACCGGACCGTAATCGTATTTACTCGGGCACACAAAAGAGCACAGCGACATATCTTCTTCGGCCAGTTCCAAAGCACCCAATGCCTGCGCCTGAGTAGTATCTTTCACCAGCAGCGCACGCAGCAAATAGGTGGTCAGATAGTCCTGCGGCATCACCTGCTCGTACATGCCGATGGGCACCATGGCGCGATCGCTGCCATTGGCCGACGTAGTCATGTCGAATTTCTTGTTGCCGAAAAGTTTGGAAATGAACACGCGGGTAGCCGAGAACTTGTCCGGCCCCGGGCGTATCCAGGAAATGAATTCACGCGGGCTGCCCTCAGCCAGCGCACAAATCTGATAGTGGTTGCGGCCAAGGAACGCGCCCCAACCGACAGCACGACGACCGATCAACACAGAGCCAGCGAGGATACGCGCCTGCACCGGCGGCACTTCGTCTTTAATCAGTTCGGTAATGCCGGCACCCCAGCGGGTCAGCAGCAAGCGCGGCTTGGTGACCAATGGGCCCGCAAGTGCAACAACGCGGTCGGTGTACAGCTGACCGGTGGTGAACAACTTACCGATAGCAATCACGTCCTGATAGTTAATGCTCCAGACGATGCGTGTGGGGCTAACCGGCTCAAGGAAGTGAATGTGAGTGCCCGCAAGACCGGCAGGATGCGGGCCGGCAAACTCGTGCACCTGAATGTTTGAAGCATTGAAGCTCGGCAGATTGCTGGAAGGCGATTTACAAACATGCACAGGTTTGTCGCCGGCAAGCTGACTTAAAACTTTGAGGCCATCGCTGAAGGATTCACCTTCGCGGTTAATAACCAGCTCGGCATCGGGTGCCAGCGGGTTGGTGTCCATTGCGGTAACGAAGATCGCCGCCGGAGCACTGTCCGGTGCCGGAATCTTGGTAAACGGACGGGTACGCAGCGAAACCCATAAGCCGGAGTTAAGCAGCTGTTTGCGAATGGCGTCGGCATCGAGCGAGGTGAGCTCGGTGCTGGTCCAGGAGTCAAAGGTAACAGCGTCTGCATCGTGTTCCGGATCGTCCAGTTCGATTACAACAGACTGGAGAATGCGACGCTCACCACGGTTGATCGCTTTAACGGTGCCGGTACCGGGTGCCGGAAAAACTACGCCCGGGTTACGACGGTCTTCAAACAACGGTTGGCCGAGAACAACGTGGTCGCCAACGGCAACCAGCATCTTCGGTTTCAAACCGATAAAGTCACGACCGACAACAGCAACCTGTTTTACAGGGGTCGCGTCGTAAACTACCTGTTCCGGCTCTCCCGAAATCGGGATGTCGAGGCCTTTCTTAATTTCAATCACGGTTGTGTGCTTCTTGTTAAGCGTTTGTTTAAGTAGTCAGCATCTTCACAAGAAATAAACTGCAAAAAAGATTGCTGCTGCTTTTGTTATTGCCGTCTGCGAACCCTTACAAGCTGCCGGTGAAAAGAAGCTTCACCAAAGCAAACGCTACCGCCTTCTTGATTGCTACAGTTGTGCGCGACTGCGGCAAGGCGGTATCGTCAGGGCTGAAGCCCCGCATTATAAGGTTTTGCGTTGTTACAAATCAGTTATTCAGCCGAACTTAAGGCACTTCTGACGCCTGCCGAACGACAGCGCCAACTGATCTGGGTGATTTCGACCTGTATCGTCCTGATGCTGGCCGCGGCGGGCGCGATTATCGCACCAGATGAGCCAGCAATCACGCCCCAAAACGCCGCAAATGACATTTATTTGATCATTTTTCACTTCATAGGCATTGGTTTAGGCGTGTTTTCGCTGATTATCCGTACATATACCTACGCAGACCGGCGTATTTTGGCGGTTTTGTCGGGTCAGCGGATGAGTGTTCCGGGCTCGATAACCATTCCTCAGGAGCAGGCGCTGTGGAGATTGTTCCGGATTACCGGTCCGGTGCAGATGCTGGGCTGGATCATGAACTGCCTGATCATGGTCACGGGGGTGATTGCGACCGCCTACAGCGGCCGCCTGGATACCATCTATCCCTTTGTTTTTATTGCCCTTGTGCTACAAATACTCAGTTTCCCACGCTTCGCCCCGCTGGCAGCGCGGGCCACTGGCTTGATGGAGCAATACGAACTGCATGGTGAGCGTTCCGGTGATCAAAATGACTAAACACGCGCCACGTAGCGTCGCCATCGCCCTGATGGCTATGTTTTTAGCGGCGCTTGCAGCCGGCTGCGCGCCCGGCCCCGAAAACCCGGTGGTGTTCTCCGGCGCGACCATGGGCACCACCTACACCGTACGCTACTACGGCTCCCCCGACGAGAATCTGCATAGAGAGATCGCTGCCAAACTCGATGAGCTGAACGCAAAGTTATCGACATACCAACCCGACTCTGAAATTAGTCGCTTCAACAAACATCAGGGCAGGAACTGGTTCGAGGTGTCACTGGAAACAGCGTTGCTGGTGAAAATGTCGAACCTGATCAGTAAACAATCGGACGGTGCTTTTGATATCACCATCGGCCCGTTGGTGAATGCCTGGGGTTTCGGTCCGGGCAAACGCGTCATCACACCACCCGCTCAGGAAACTATCGACGAACTGCTGCAACACTCGGGTTACCAGAAACTGTTTGCCCGTGACATACCACCTGCGATCAGCAAAGACGATCCGCAATTGCAGATTGATTTGTCGGCCATCGCAAAAGGTTTCGCTGTCGATGTAGTGGGCGAAATGTTGCTGAAAGCCGGCATTACAAACTGGCTCGTGGAGATTGGCGGCGAGATCAGAATCAGCGGCAAAAAACCTGCCGCAGACGGCAGTGAATCGGCCTGGCAAGTGGCTATAGAACGCCCTGTCGCCGCTGACCGTTCGGTGCAGCGGATCCTTGCCCTGCAAGGCTTTCAGGCAGTTGCAACCTCTGGCGATTACCGTAATTTCTTCGAGTATGAAGGGCAGCGTTACTCCCACAGCATCAACCCGCAAACCGGCTGGCCGGTGTCATACGAAGGCGGTGATGAGATAGCGGCGGTAACCGTAGTCAGCACCAGCGCGATGCTTGCGGATGCGTGGGCAACCGCTTTGTTAGTCACCGGCGCAGAGCAAGCTTTGAAGCTGGCGGACCAGCAAAAACTGGCGGTGAATCTTATCGTCCGCAGAGACGGCGAACTGGTGGAATTACCGAATCAGGCTTTCGAATGGTTAACTGCTGAGAACTAAACCATCGGCAAACTTATGAGCAGAACGACATCCATAGGCCAGGACACACAGCATCAGCGCTGTCGCTTCAGCAAGCTGGCCGGTGGTTTTGCTGCCAATGATTTTTTGCATAAGGAAGTTCGCGAGCGTTTATTCGACCGCTTGCCACTGTTCCGTCATGAACCAAAGTACGCCATCGATCTGGGCGGCGGAGTTGGCGATGGTGCATACCGCCTGAGTAAAGCCTACCCGTTGTGCAAAGTGCTGAACGTCGATTCCGCTTTCGGTATGACGCTTGTCAGTCAGAACCGGCTCGGTAAGAACGCTTCGGATGAGAGCCCCCGCTCTGTGTGCGCGGAAGCTGCCCAGCTGCCATTCGCTGACAACAGCCTCGACCTCGTCACCTCGAACATGATGCTGCACTACACGGAGAACCTCGCCGCCGTATTGCAGGAGGTCAGCCGTGTGTTGAAGCCGGGCGGCCTGTTCCTGTTCAGTCTGGCGGGTAACGGATCTCTCAACGAGCTGAAGTCTGCCTGGGCTGAAATAGTTGGCAGCCCTGCATTTTCGCCGTTACCGGAGCTGCAGCCGGTGGGCGATGCGTTGCTGAAAACCGGCTTCAGCGGCCCGGTGCTGGACAGCGAAGTGATCACCATCACCTACCGCTCTGCCGACACACTGTTGCAGGAGCTGCGGCAGATCACCGTGCCGCGGCTGCATAGCACGAGACGAAAAGGGCTTACCGGCAAAGATCTGTGGAGTAGAATGCGCGCAGCCTGTGAAAGCGGGCGCAATGCTGACGGCGTTATTCCCGTGTCGGTGGAAGTTATTTACGGACACGCCTGGTCGAATGCGAAAGCCGGCATCGTGAATGTTTCAGGCAATGACGATTCTGAAGTAGGCGTGCCGTTGTCGACCCTGCTGGGCCGCAAGCCACGCAAGATGTCGGACGATTAAAAGCGGGTTAACCCTTTACTGAGCAGGCGCGCTGGGTATCGCTGAATGCGGCTGCAAGATGCCCATCTGATACGCAACGATCAGCAGTACAAACAGCGCAACTGAAAGACTGATGCGCACGGTCAGTGAGTTGACCATTTTTTTGCTGTTGCCGTCTTTGTCTTTAACCAGCCAGAACAGGCCCGAGCCGAGGCTGATGATGATGCCGATCAGCAATACGAAAATCATAGTTTTGACGAGGGTTTCCATTGTATTGGCGAGCTCTCTTATTCCGGTCCGGCGAATAGACGGTGCATGATGGCGGCGAATCATAACAGCACAGCCCACAACACAGATAGTGATAAGGCGACGGCCAATGCAGGGCAGCAAAGCCGCCTGCGGCTGATCGTCATTTCCACGCTGATTCTGCTGCCGGGCCTGGCCTTGTTTATATCCGCCGGGCTTTGGCAACTCGGTCGGGCCGAAGAAAAGCGCATCCTGCTGGACACCTTTGTGCAGGCCGACAAAACGCCTTTAACCGGCATTCCTGAATCTAAAGACCGGGCGGAAGAACTATTGTTCCGCCGCTTCTCGCTATCCGGCAGCTACCGTGCAGATCAGCAGATCCTGCTGGACAACATGGTGTCGGATGGCGTGGTGGGCTTTCAGGTACTCACACCGTTGGAATTGCCGGACGGACGTATTGTGCTGATCAACCGCGGCTGGGTGGCCGGCGAACGCGGTCGCGGCATGCTGCCCTATGTCGAGGTAAGCGATGAACCACGCACAGTCACAGGGCGTCTGGCCTTTCTGCCCGAGCCCGGCATCCGCATGGACACGCCAGCGGAAAGCTCCGCGGGGGAAGCCTGGCCGCGCCGCATGACCTGGCCACAGGCGGCAGATATCGCAGCAGCATTGGGCTTAAGCGATGCCGCCGCATTGCAGGACTGGCAGTTATTACTGGATGCCGACGCGCCCGACGGCTATGCGCGTGACTGGCAACCCGAAACCATGGGCCCCGAAACCCACCTCGGCTATGCGGTGCAGTGGTTTTCTTTTGCGGCGCTAGCCCTCATTATCTACACCCTTTTTCACCTGCGCTGGTCCCGCCGGAAGTAATTCCGCTCAGCCTGTGCGACAGAAAATTCTTTAGAACGCCCTTATGAACGACAACCTGACTGAACGCCAGAAAGCGGGCAGACGTACATTCCTGCTGATCAACTTCATGTTTTTCGCACCGCTTGCTGTTGCGATCTTTCTGTATTTTTCCGGCATGAACTGGAAGCCTGAAGGCAGCACCGAGCACGGTAAGCTTTTGTTGCCGCCGGCTACCGTGCCCGACATTACGCTCGCCGAAACTCCGGAAGGCCGCAAACATCTGCGTGGCATCTGGACGCTGTTGTATGTTGGCCCGGGTGAATGTGATGCCGTGTGCAAAGAACGTTTGGTTGAGTTGCGGCAGATGCGCTTAACCTACGGGCCCGACATTAAACGTATTCAGAATGTGTTTTTTGTTACCGGCGGTTCTATCGACAAATCCTACTTCACCGTCGAGCATCCGAAGCTCTATGTTGTTGAAGCCGACGAAGCTGCAGAAGCTGTAGCCGTCGTTACCGACATTGAACCCGGCGCGGTCTTTGTGATCGACCCGCAGGGCAATCTGATGATGCGTTTCGAGGCTGATGAAGACATCGCCAACATCCGCAAAGACCTGAAAAAACTGCTGAAGCTGTCACGCATCGGCTAACTTGCAAGACCTTGAAATAAATGAATAATTTAGCTATCTGGTACAGACGCCTGTGTATCTTCGCCACCGTACTGGCGCTCGTTGTCATCGTGATGGGTGCCTGGGTGCGCTTGAGCGATGCAGGCCTTGGTTGCCCCGACTGGCCCGGCTGTTATGGCTCACTGATTGTGCCTTCAGAAGAAGGCGCTGTTGCCGACGCCGACGCCGCTTATCCGGAACGGCCACTGGAAGCGAGCAAAGCGTGGAAGGAAATGATCCATCGTTACGCTGCTTCTACGCTCGGCTTCTCGATCATGTTGATTGCGTTGTTCGCCTGGCTTAATCGTCGCGACCCGAATCAGAATGTGAAGGTACCCATCATTCTGTTTTTACTGGTTTGCTTCCAGGGTGCATTGGGCGCATGGACAGTAACATTGCTTTTGAAACCGCTGATCGTGATGGGTCATTTGCTTGGCGGTTTGTCGACACTCGCGTTGTTGTTCTGGCTGGTGCTCGACAACAAGTATCCGAAAGAAGAAGGCCGTGCCGGCGAAACAATTATTCCTAAAGCCGGTGTTATCGCACTGCTGGTTTTAATTTGTCAGCTTGCTCTCGGCGGCTGGACCAGCTCGAACTACGCGGCACTCGCCTGCCCCGACCTGCCGACCTGTCAGGGGCAGTGGTGGCCGGATCAGGTCGACTTCGCTGAAGGCTTCGTCATGTGGCGCGGACTGGGCGTGGATTATGAGTTTGGCGTGCTGGAAGCCCCGGCCCGCGTAGCGATTCACTTCACCCACCGTCTGGGCGCTATTGTGGCGTTTCTGGTGCTGGTGTTCGCGGCACATAAATATATGCGGATAGGCATCAACACCCGCTCCGACCGGCTCAGGAATGCTTCGGTATTTGTGTTGATCGCGCTGACGGCGCAGATATCGCTGGGTCTGGCTGCGGTCTGGTTCGGGCTGCCGCTGGCTGTAGCAACAGGACACAATATGGTTGCTGCATTATTGTTGATCTCGGTCATCAACATGATTCATGCAGCACTGCGCGACGGTGCCGGCTAAGACTGATTAGTTTAGGAAGGCGACTATTTCCAGATTCAACATCTCAGTACTCATAGCCACCGCGTTGCTCGGTGTGCTGTTGTACGTTGTGCTGAGCATTGTTGATCAGGCGGTAGACCCCGACCCTGTCACCCTCGATACCGGCGACACGCCGGATGCGATCGCACCGCCTGCCATTAACAATCGTGCTGATCTTGAACTCGCGCTTAAAGGCAACAGCATCAGTCTGATCGATGCCATTAATAGCAGTATTGTCTGGTTCGAGCGCCGCGGCTTTCTCGGCAAGCTCGATTTGTACGGCGTGAGCACCGCAGACTCGATCAGCGCCAATTACCTTGAGATGTCTGAAGCGCAGCTGCTGGAACTGGCAGGCACCGGCGACATCGGCGCCGCCCAGCAACTGGCTGAACTGAGCCTGAACGGCGACAACCCCGACCCGGAAGCGGTCATCGAATGGTATCGCCAGGCCGCCAGTCTGGGTTCCGTGTATGCGATGTTCCGCTTGAGCGAGTTGCTCGAATTGTTTTCCGACCCGCTGCTGGCTGACTTCAATAAGGGCTCTCTCTATGCCATGCGCTTAGAGAAGCTGCTGGCGCAGGAACCTCTGATTCGTCGTGACGCGCTGGCATGGAGCCTCACCGCAGTTCTGGCCGGCGGTCTGCCGGCAGCACAAAACGATGTGGCTACCCGCGTACAGAGACTGAGTGCCGAACTCGGTGCACAAGGAACAAACCGCGCCTGCGATAAAGCTAATCGTCTGTTGCTGGATCTGGCGGCAGAACGTCGCTCGCGCGGTGGTCTGGTGTTTTCCACCGAGCCGCCCGAACTGTTTGTCAGCCTGCCGACGCTCGACGATGTGTTGCCCTGTGAACAGGCTTTACCACCGGTCATCGATACAACAGGATGCGACGTCGTGGCCGTACCCGGTTTGGTGAACCCCAATCAGAAGCTCTGGCACTGTCCGCCGGCACCTTTATAGAGCACCCGAAACCAAGACATGGATGTAACACCGATACTTGATGGCCTGAACGACGCGCAACGCGAAGCGGTTACCGCTGCCGCGGAGCCGACGCTGGTCGTGGCCGGCGCCGGCAGTGGCAAGACCCGCGTACTGGTGCACCGTATCGCATGGTTAATTGATGTCGAGGGCACCTCGCCGCTCGGCATTCTCGCTGTAACCTTTACCAACAAAGCCGCTGCCGAGATGCGTTCCCGCATTGAAGGGCTGCTTAATGTACCGGTTGGCAACCTGTGGGTCGGCACCTTTCATGGCCTCGCCCACCGCTTGCTGCGCCGTCATTACGAAGAAGCCGGTCTGCCGCAGGGCTTTCAGATTATCGATTCGGATGATCAGCACCGTCTGATCAAGCGCATGTTGAAGAGTCTCGAAGAAGACGAGACCACCTGGGTGCCACGCGAGATTCAGTGGTTCATCAATGCGCAAAAAGACGAAGGTCTGCGGCCCGATCATATTGACGACCGCAACGATCATGCACGCGCCAAGATGATCCACTTCTATCGCCAGTATCAGGAGATTTGTGACCGCGCCGGATTGGTCGACTTCGCCGAACTGCTGCTGCGGGCGCACGAACTGTGGCTGAAGAACCCCGACATTCTGGCTCATTACCAACGCCGCTTCCGTCATATTCTGGTGGACGAGTTTCAGGACACCAACACCATTCAGTATGCATGGTTGCGGGTGCTCGCAGGCAACTCGGGCATACCGTTCGCGGTGGGCGACGACGATCAGAGCATTTACGGCTGGCGTGGCGCGAAGGTCGAGAACCTGCACAAGCTGCAAAAAGACTTTCCGGGCATCCGGGTGATCAAGTTGGAGCAGAACTACCGCTCGACCGGCACCATCCTGAAAGCCGCTAATGCCGTTATCGACCACAACGATGACCGCCTGGGCAAGAATCTGTGGACCGAAGGCAACGACGGCGACCTGATTAAGGTCTACAGCGCCTACAACGAGCGCGACGAGGCCGACTTCATTGTCGGCCGGGTGCAGGACTGGATTACACAGGGCAACAAACGCACCGAGATTGCCATTCTGTATCGCTCAAACGCACAGTCGCGCGTGTTTGAGGAAGCGTTCTTCCAGCGCAACATTCCGTATCGCGTTTACGGCGGTTTACGCTTCTTCGAACGCGCCGAGATTAAGGATGCACTCGCTTATCTGCGGCTGCTCGACAACCGCGATGATGATTCGTCATTTGAACGCGTCGTGAACCTGCCCACCCGTGGTGTAGGCGCACGCACCGTGGCCACCATCCGTGACTACGCTCGTGCCAATGCCACTTCAATGTGGAACTCGGCGCTGTCCAATGCAGGCGGCCAGCTCAGTTCACGCGCCGCTAACGCCGTGAAAGCATTCATGGCGTTGATCGAACAACTTGATCAACAGACCCGGGATCTTGAGTTGCACGAGCAGGTGGAACACGTGGTCGACCGCAGCGGATTGATTGCCCATTACCGCAAAGAGAAGGGTGAAAAGGGCGAAGCACGCATCGAGAACTTACAGGAACTCGTGTCCGCCGCGCAGGGCTTTAACCCGGAAGAAAACGTTGATGATGAAGACGGCGATATGCCGCCGTTGCTGGCTTTCCTGTCACATGCCGCGCTTGAAGCGGGCGATGATCAGGCCGATGAATGGGAAGACTGCGTGCAGCTGATGACGTTGCATTCGGCTAAAGGTCTGGAGTTCCCGCTGGTCTTTATAGCCGGCATGGAAGAAGGCCTGTTCCCGCATAAACGTTCGCTGAACGACCTGAACGGTCTCGCTGAAGAACGCCGTCTTTGTTACGTCGGCATCACCCGCGCCATGCAGCAGTTGTACATCAGTCACGCTGAACAGCGTCGTCTTTATGGCAGCGAGAATTACACACAGGCTTCACGTTTCATTAATGAGATTCCGGGCGAACTCACCGAAGAGATCCGGCCGAAGATCAATGTGGTGCAGCCGGGCTCACGGTTTGGCAACGAAAACCCGCAACACTTCGGTGGCGGACTTGGCAGTAATCGGGGCTCCAAGGACGACTATGTAAGCCGGCGTACCAAAGTAGGTTCGGAAGCGCCGATGAAGCTGGGCCAAGCCGTGCGTCACGCGAAGTTCGGCGATGGCGTGGTGATGAACTACGAGGGCACCGGCCCGCATGCCCGCGTACAAGTGAACTTCGAGTACGAAGGCATGAAGTGGCTGGTTATTTCCTACGCCAATCTGGAACTGATTTAGCCCCTGTTTCCAGAGTCTGGTTTCCCACCCGAAATGAGCCTCAATTCACTCTAACTTTTGCGCCTTTAGTTGTAGAATGAGCGTGCTGAGGCCAGCTGTGTTGATTCAACCATGCAAATTCTAATCCTCGGAGCCGGACAGGTCGGTTCCACCGCTGCCTATCAACTCGCCCGTGAAGAGGCGAATGAGGTCACTATCGTTGACCAGAACCCGGCAGCACTGCGCGACCTGCAGGACAGGCTCGATGTCCGCACCGTTATCGGTCACGCCGGTCATCCCTCTACTCTCGAACGCGCCGGCATTGCGACGGCCGACATGCTCATTGCGCTCACGCACAGTGATGAAGTGAACATGATCGCGTGCCAGATCGCCCATACGATGTTCGGCACCAAAACCAAGATCGCCCGCATCCGTGCGGCCGAGTACAACAATGCACCGAATCTGTTCCGTCAGGATGCGATGCCGGTGGACGTGTGGATCAGCCCCGAGAAGCTGGTAACCGACTACGTTGAACAGCTGGTGCGCTTCCCGGGCTCCTTCCAGGTACTGGAGTTCGCCGAGGGTCGTGTACAGATGGTGGGCGTGAGAGCCCGTCGTGACGGGCGCCTCGTGGGTCAGCCCCTCAGAGAGCTGCATGAGCATCTGCCTAAAGTTGAGGCCCGTATCGCAGCCATCTACCGCGACGGTCAGAGCATTACGCCGGACGGTGACACACTGCTGCTGGAAGACGATGAAGTGTTCTTTGTCGCTGCCGCGAAAGATATTCATGGCGTGATGCCGGAACTACGCAAGCTGGAACGGTCGGTGCGACGCGTTGTGATCGCCGGCGGCGGAAACATCGGTTTCCGTCTGGCGCAGGCGCTTGAGGGCACCAACCAGGTCAAGATCATTGAGCGTGACAAAGCCCGGGCAAAAACCATTTCGGAACGTCTCGAGAAAACTATCGTTCTTACCGGCGACGCAGCGGATGAAAACCTGCTGCTCGAAGAGAACGTCGATACCGCCGATATATTCTGTGCACTGACCAACGCTGAAGAAGCCAACATTCTTTCTGCAATGCTTGCCAAAGAGCTGGGTTGCAAGAAAACCATGGCGCTGATTAATCGCCCCGCCTACGCCGAACTGGTGGAGAAAAGCGGCGGCATTGACGTGGCAATCTCGCCGCAGCAGGTCACCATCGGCTCGCTGCTGGCCCATATCCGTCGCGGCGACGTGGTGAAAGTGCACTCGCTGCGCCGTGGTCGTGCTGAAGCCATTGAAGCTGTGGCCCATGGCAAACCGGGCGAATCCAAGGTGGTGGGCAAGGCCATTGAAGACATTGCGTTGCCTCCTGGCACGAATATCAGTTTGATCGTGCGTGGCAATCGCGTGATGCAGGCGCATCATGACACCGTGGTGGAAGAGGACGATCACGTCATTCTGTTTATGACTGACCGTCGCCAGATCGATAACGTCGAAAAGTTGTTTTCGCTGTAAGCATTGCCGGAAAGGAACTCCGCTTAGCTAGTTATGCACCTGACTTCGGTACAACGCATACTCGGACTGCTGCTGATGCTGTTCAGCCTCAGCATGCTGCCACCGGCTGCCGTGTCGGTGTACTACGACGACGGCTCTCTTAACGCATTCCTCTATGGTTTCGCCGTTACCTTCGCGATTGGCACCCTGATCTGGTTGCCGGTTAGAGACCGCATCGAAGAGCTGCGCTTACGAGACGGCTTTCTGGTAGTGGCAGCGTTCTGGCTCGGGCTGGGCACCATGGGCTCTATGCCGCTGATGTTCTCGGAACAACCGTTCATGAGCTTCACCGATGCGGTGTTCGAGTCGGTATCAGGCCTGACTACTACCGGTGCCACGGTGCTGACCGGTCTGGACGAACTACCCCGCTCGATTCTCTATTATCGCCAGCAACTTCAATGGCTTGGCGGCATGGGTATCATCGTATTGGCGGTCGCCATCCTGCCGATGCTCGGCGTCGGTGGCATGAGTTTGTATCGCGCCGAAACGCCCGGCCCGATGAAGGACAACAAGCTGACCCCGCGCATAACAGAGACTGCGAAAGCGCTGTGGTACATCTACCTGAGCCTGACGATCGCTTGTGCGCTGGCGTACTGGGGTGCGGGCATGACGCCATTCGATGCGATCTGTCATAGCTTCAGCACTATCGCGATTGGTGGCTTCTCCACACACGATGCCAGCATTGGATACTTCAACTCCGCCACTATCGATTACATCGCGGTGGTCTTCATGTTCGCAGCGGGCGTTAACTTTTCACTGCACTTTGTTGCCTGGCGCGACAAGAGCTTTAAGTACTACTTCGCCGACCCCGAGTTCAAAGCCTATGTGAAGCTGCTGGTGTCGATGACGGTTGCCGTATTGATCTACCTGTATGCCACCGGCGAGTACGACACGGCGGAAGCCACTTTCGCTAACGGTTTGTTTCAGGTGGTCTCCATCGCGACAACCACCGGCTTTACCACGGCCGACTTTTCGATGTGGCCGGGTGCTTTGCCCGTACTGCTGATCTTCGCCAGCTTCATCGGCGGCTGTGCCGGTTCTACCGGCGGCGGCATGAAAGTCATGCGCTGGCTGCTGCTCTACCATCAGGGTGTGCGTGAGGTGAAACGCCTCGTGCACCCGAACGCTGAAATTCCGGTAAAACTGGGCAAAACCGTTGTGCAGCCAAGGGTTGTGGAGTCTGTGTGGGGCTTCTTTGCGGTCTATGTGGTGCTGTTCGCCATCATGATGATGGTTCTACTGGCCGATGGTCTGGATCAGGTTACGGCCTTTTCGGCCATCGCCGCATCGCTGAACAACTTAGGCCCGGGTCTGGGTGAAGTGGCCACCGGCATGGGCAGCCTGTCGGATATTTCCAAGTGGGTCTGCATTATCGCGATGGTACTAGGCCGACTCGAAATCTTTACCGTACTGGTACTCCTGTCCCGCAGTTTCTGGGACCGCTAATCCATCATGAGTGTGAGCGACACCTGCCACGGTTTATGCCAGGGCATCACCCGACTGAACCGGAACATCGGTGCTGCCGTTAGTTGGCTGACACTGGCAATGGTGCTCGTCATGTTTCTGCTCGTGGCGCTGCGTTACTTTTTTGACACCGGCTGGATCTGGTTACAGGAAAGTGTCACGTGGATGCACGCCGCAGTGTTCATGTTAGGTGCTGCGTACACACTTGCCGATGACGAACATGTACGGGTAGACATCTTCTACCGGCGCATGGGTTCGCGTGGCAAAGCGTTGGTGAACCTGCTCGGCACGCTGCTGTTTTTGATTCCCATCAATGTGTTCCTGCTGATAACCAGCTGGGATTACGTGAGCGCCTCCTGGGCCATTCAGGAAGCAAGCCGCGAGGCAGGCGGACTGCCGTATCCGTGGGTTTCCCTGATGAAATCCTTCGTGCCGGCAGCCGCAGTACTCCTTGTACTGCAAGGGATAGCGATGATTCTGCGCTCTGTTGCCGTATTGGCAGGAAGGCAGGAATAGGCGATGGAGATCTACGCATTTGCCATGTTTCTCGTCGTTATCGTGGCGCTGCTCGCCGGCTACCCGGTAGCGTTTACGCTGGCCGGCACTGCTCTCATTTTTGCTCTGGGGGGCGTCATCGGCGGCGGTTTCGAGATGGCATTCATCGAGACTATGCCGAGTCGTCTGTTTGGCATCATGGGCAATCAAACATTGATTGCTGTACCGCTGTTCGTGTTCATGGGTGTCACGCTTGAGCGTGCACGCATCGCGGAAGACTTGCTCACCACCTTAAGCGAATGTTTCGGCAGCTTGCCCGGCGGACTCGGGCTGGCAGTTTTAATCGTCGGCATGTTGCTGGCAGCAAGCACCGGCATCGTCGGTGCAACTGTGGTGACGATGGGTTTGTTATCTCTGCCCACGATGCTTCGCCGCGGTTACTCACCCGCTCTGGCAACCGGCACGATCTGTGCGTCGGGAACTCTCGGGCAGATTATCCCGCCGTCGATCATTCTCGTGCTGCTCGGTGATGTGCTGTCATCGGCCTACCAGCAGGCGCAACTCGACCAGGGCATTTTCGCTCCCGAGACCGTTTCGGTAGGCGACCTGTTCATAGGCGCGGTCATTCCGGGGCTGCTGCTGGTCGGCCTGTATATGCTGTACCTGTTGGTATTAGCGGTTTTCAAGCCATCGCTGATGCCGGCCCATGAGCAAGACGGCACTCATAAAGAACGGTTGGCACTGCGGGTCATGTCGGCACTGCTGCCGCCGTTGGTACTTATCGTTGCTGTTCTGGGTTCGATAATCGGCGGGCTTGCCACGCCGACTGAAGCTGCAGCGGTCGGTGCAGTCGGTGCGTTGCTGCTCGCCGTGATTAAGAAACAGCTCAACATGACACGCATGCGCGAGATCGTGCAGAACACCACCCGCTTCACCAGCATGGTGTTTTTAATTCTGATTGGCGCGTCGATGTTCTCGCTGGTGTTCCGCGGTTACGAAGGCGATGAAGCAATTCGTGAGTTCTTGAGCAACTTGCCCGGCGGCCACGTTACTGCGTTACTGATTGTGATGGCCGTGATGTTCGTGCTCGGCTTTGTACTCGACTTCATAGAGATCACGTTCGTCGTCGTACCGATTGTGGGCCCGGTTTTGCTCGCCATGGGTATCGACCCGGTCTGGCTGGGCATCATGATCGCGATCAACCTGCAGACGTCTTTCTTGACGCCGCCGTTCGGCTTTGCGCTGTTCTATTTACGCGGCGTAGCGCCCGACAACGTGCCGACTACCGCTATATATAAGGGCGTCATCCCGTTTGTGGTCATTCAGCTGCTGGCTTTAAGCCTGCTGGCGCTATGGCCGCAGCTGGTGACATGGCTGCCAGAACTGATTAACGGTCGCTAACCACTTGGTGTGCAGCCTGGTGTCAGACACCGCATTTTATTTGCGTTCTAACGCTATGTTTATCACCCTAGTACCACAACCAGCTCCGCTGCATATGGCGCGTCAGTGGCCATAGAGAAATGGTGTCTGACACCGGGGATTTTTATGAACAAGCTTTATCTGCTGGCATTGCTGCCAATAGTTGCCGGTTGCCAATCCACTGCACCGGTCGCCAGCACTCAAATTGAACACATCAATCCACCGACAATGATCGACACCTCGGCGATGGGTTACAGTCAAGTAGTAACTGCCACGGGCGGCAAACTGATCTTTCTTGCCGGGCAGGGGCCAACTAATCCGAACGAGAAATCTGCGAAAGATTTGCGTGGACAGGCAAGACAAGCCGTCGACAACATTCTGACGGGACTTAAGGAAGCAGGTGCCGGGCCGGAGCATCTCGTCTATCTCCGGATCAATGTCGTCGACTACAATCCCCGCATGATGCTGGACCTGGCTCCGGAAATCGGTCGTCTGAAGGGTGCCGACACACCACCGCCGGCCAGCGTGTTTATTGGCGTAGACTCGCTGATTTTGCCAACCACCAAGATTGAAATTGAAGCTATTGCTGCACTGTAGCCCCTTTGCGGAACAACTGAATGACTGAACAAAACCTTAAAGCAGTAATGCTGCTGCTGTTTGCCGGTGTGCTGATGGGCGCACTCGATCTCGCCATCATCGGGCCGGCGCTGCCTGTGTTGCAGGCAGACTTCGACATGGATAACCGCCAACTGAGTTGGCTGTTCAATGTGTACGTATTGATGCAGCTGGTCGGCACTCCCTTGTTCGCAAAGTCTTCCGACCGGTATGGCCGGCGCGTCGTTTACATGATCTGTATCGCGCTGTTCGGATTCGGCTCACTGGTTTTGATTCTCTCGCCCAATTTTGAAACGCTGCTTGCCGGTCGCCTGATTCAAGGGCTGGGTGCCAGCGGCATCTTCCCGGTAGCTGCTGCAGTCATCGGCGACACTTTCCCGAAAGAAAAACAGGGCAGCGCACTGGGCATGATCGGTGCCGTATTCGGACTCGCGTTTCTGGTTGGTCCGGTGCTGGGCGGCATCTTTCTGAAATACGCCAGCTGGCACTGGCTGTTCGCAATCAACCTGCCTATTGCCGCCGCTCTGATGTTCGGTGCATGGAAACTGCTGCCGGGCGGCGGCAAAACCGAGCTCAAGCCATTCGACTGGAAAGGCGCGTTATTGCTTACTCTCAGCCTCACCTGTCTGGCCGTGGGCGTCACCAATCTCGACACCGGAGACATCGCGGGCAGCTTCCAAAGCCTGCGGGTCTGGCCGTTCCTGTTAGCCGGCGCAGTGCTGATACCGCTGTTCTGGAGGACTGAAAAGGCTGCGGCTGACCCGGTAGTGCGCCCGTCGTTTTTCGAGTCGCGGCAGATTCAGCTGGTCATGCTGATTGCTGCAGGTGTCGGCACCATCGAATGTGCGCAGGTGTTCTTCCCGGCGCTTGCTGTTGCAGGTCTGGACATCGAAGCGAGCACTGCCGCGTGGCTGATGCTGCCGGGCGTATTCGTCATGATGGTGATGTCACCTATTGCCGGCAAGATTGTTGATGCCATCGGACCATCGCGCGTCATTCAGGCAGCACTGGTCACTGTGCTTGCCGGACTTTGCATTCTGACGTTCTCTAAGATTACGTACTTCACCTTTATCAGTGGCACGATGATCCTCGGTGTCGGTATCGCCGCACTGCTAGGTGCACCTTTGCGTTACGTCGTACTTGAAGAAGCCCGCCCGGAAGACCGCGCGTCCACTCAGGGTCTGCTCAATATTTTTCTGGCAGTCGGGCAGCTGACCGGCGCCGCACTGGTAGGCTCTGTGGCTACTTCCATGGGCGGTGGCACAGTGGGTTATCAGGCGTCCATTGGCGTGCTGGCTGCATTGACGCTGGCCGTGGTGGCGTTTTCTTTCGGGCTGAAGAATGCCCGTAAAGAAGCTCCTGCTGAAGCAGGCTGACCCGGTTTTATGAACCAATGCACATCAGCTAAGCCTTTGTTTATGCGACACTATCGGCTCTGATGAACGCTCCTGCCGCACAACCCGGACTCTCCGCCAATGTAAAAAAGGCGCTGATCGCTGCTTTCATTCTGCTGGCAGTCGTGCTGATTCACAGCTCCTTCAATCACAAGGAGCGGCTGTACAAGCAGGCAAACGTCGACGAGATTCTTGAGCGCCCCAGCGCCGAAGCCGGCCGCAACATCCTCTATGCCACCGGTGACTCAGTCGACCCGATCATCGATCAGAAGCAGGGCTTCAAACCGCCGCTGTATCCGCTGGCGTTATTCGGGATTACACAGATCGCCGGCACCGATGCGATCCCGGTGTTTCAGGAGATCATCTACTTCTGTCTGCTTGCCGTATTCGCGCTGATCGCTTTTCGCTGTCTTTCACTACCCTACGCTTTCGCCGCCCTATTGTTCGCAGTCAGCATGGAAGCGTTTCACGTGCGCTTTGCAATTATTCAGGCGGAAGGGATGTTCACACTGGCAGCACTCGCACACATGTGGTTCAGCATCCGCTATGCAGAGAAACAAAGCACCGCGAACCTTGTTGGCATCGGCGTCTGTCTCGCAGTCATCTGTCTGACCCGTTACATCGGCGTACTTTGGCTTGTGCCGCTCACGGGATTGCAGATGCTGCTCGTTCACCGGCAGGATCTGAAAGCGTTCTTCACACGCTCGACGGTGGCGATGCTGATCGGTTTACCGCTGATCAGCCTGTACATCCTGAACCAGTATCTGAAGACCGGCTACCTCACCGGAATCGACCGCTTTTATACCCGGTTCCCACACCAGGAGCATTGGTATACCTCGCTTTGGGCCAATCTGCTGGATACCGCCGGCACCTTTATTTCGGACATCAGCTTGCTGTATATCGACCGCTACGCCGCATTGCCGCCGGTTGGCGCAGCGCGGGAAGCACTGTTCTGGATACTCGCTTTACCCGTGGCGGTGCTGGTGCTCGGTGGGTTGTGGCTGGCACTGACGCGGCTGTTACCCGATGCGGGTAAAGCACTGCTCAACGGTAACGCGAAGCCGGCCGACGTTACCTTCCTCTACAGCGCACTGTATTTCTTCAGTTACCTTCTGACGCTGTTGTTTATCTGGACGGTCGGCAACAACGATCCGATCAACTCACGTTTTCTGTTGCCCGCTTATCCGTTTTTGATTCTGCTTATCACCGGGAGCATTGAGCGCAGTGTTAAGAAGCCACTGACCAGGTTGATTGTCGGCGGGGTGTTTGTGCTGGCAATACTGATGCAGCTGTATCTTCTGACGAAGTAGAACAACAAGCCGCTTAAACCATGGTTTTAGCCGGGCGCTTTCACCCGGAACATCAGCGAATAGAGCACCGGCACGACACCTAGCGTCAGTACGGTCGAGAACAGCAAGCCGAAGATAATGGCGACCGCCATCGGCTCCCACATCGGACCTCCGCCCAACCACAACGGCAACAAGCCACCGATAGTTGTAGCGGTGGTCAGCAGGATCGGCCGCAAACGCTGCTGAGCTGCTGTAATCATTGCCACATAAGGCTCCCGGCCGTTCTCGTCGGTCTCAATACGGATCCGGTCCAGCAGCACAATCGCGTTATTAATCACGATACCCGCCAGCGAAATAATACCGAGTATCGTCATGAAGCCGATGTATGAGCGGACGATAAACAGACCGATGAACACACCGATCAGCGCCAACGGAATGGTCGCCATGATGATCACAGGGCGACGTAAAGAGTTGAACTGTGCAACCAGCAACAACACGATGATGAGCATCGCCACCGGCACTTTGTCACCGATGGCCGAGTTGGCATCACCGGAAGTTTCTGCCTCACCGCCGAACTCCCAGCTGTAACCAAACGGCCAGCTCTTCGATTCTTCCTGCAGCCACTCTGCCATGACTGCATTGATCTCCGCCGCGGTAACGCCCGGTTGCAACAACGATTCAACAGTAACTGTGCGTAAACGATTGCGTCTTTCAATCGCGCCCGGCTGCCAGACAATGCGCGGCGTCGCGACCTGACTTAGCGGCACCGACTGACCGGTTGCCTGCGAGTACACATTGATAGTGGCAAAACGTTCCGGCTCGGCACGCTGATCCTTACGCGAACGCACCACCACAGGAATCAACTGGTCACCTTCACGATAGCGGGTGGCTTCCAGACCCGACAGGAATGTTTGCAGAGAAATCGCGATGTCCTGATTGGTCACTCCGGCCAGGCGGGCGCGGCGGCCGTCGATATCGACCACGACCTTCTTGGTGCGTGCACCCCAGTTGTCGGATACCTGCAAAGTGCCCGGAACCGTTACCATATGGGCCTTTACGCGATCCGCCAGCTCGAAAATCTTGTCGGTATCGCGACCGGAAATACGCACCGCTACGGGCGGCCATGCGGGTGCCCCCAGAGGCAGCGCGCGGATAGTAACGTTGGTGTCGGGGTACGTCTGATTAACAAAACGACGAACCTCGCTGAACAGGCGACCGTCTGTCATCGCTTCAAAGCTGGTGAAGTTGCCAATCAGATAAGCGTAGTTCGGACTGCTCAGTTCCGGCTGATACGGCAGCACATAACGGGGCGCTCCCTGACCGATGAACGTAACCCAGTCGGTTACACCTTCTTCCTCAGCCGTCGAACCAATACGCCAGTTATCTTCAAGAAACTCACTGATACCTGCCGCCACTTCTGCGGTGCGACGAATGGGCGAACCCAGCGGTGTTTCAATATCGATGGTGAAGGTCGGCCGGTCGTTAACCGGAAAGAAAATGCTCGGAATAAATCGCACCAGTTGCAACGCGAGCACAAAGGTTACCGCCACACCGGCAAGCACCAACGTCGGATGCTCAAGCGCCCAGGTGAGCATGTTGTTGTAACGCACGTACCACTTGCCGGAAAAATCATCTTCTGCGGGGCCCTGCTTCACTTTCAGAAACAGCACGCATAAAGCGGGTACCAGCGTCAGTGCCAGCACCCAGGAACACAACAAAGTAATGGTTACAACTTCAAATAACGGGCGGGTGTATTCGCCCGTCATCGACTGCGCCAGATAGATAGGCAGAAACGCTGCAGCCGTTGTCAGAGAAGATGTTAAGAGCGGATAACGCAGTTCCCGCGCAGAGTTCAGGGCTGCCTCACGGGCGGCAACACCTTTGGACATCTGCACCATGATCGACTCGGACATCACGATGGCATTGTCCACCAGCATGCCGAGCGCAATGATCAGAGCCGCCAGCGATACCTGGTTCAACCCCATCTCCAGGAGCGACATCACGAGAAAGGTCGAGATGATCGCAGCGGGAATAAGGCTTGCAACTACCAGACCAGTGCGCACTCCGAGAAAGCCCAGCATCACCAGGCCGACAACAAGAACCGCCTGACTCAGGTTAACCGTAAACTCATTGATCTTTTTGTCGACGACGTCGGGAAGGAACAACACTTCATCGAAGTCGACGCCCACCGGATACACTTCACGGGCGCGCTTCAGCACCTTACGCACATCTTCACCCAGCTGAATAATGTTGCCGCCTTCTTTCAACGACACTGCAAGCATCAAGGCCGGCTGACCGTTATAGCGGGTCATGCTGGACGGGGGGTCCACGTAACCGCGCTGAATGTCGAGAATGTCTTCAACGCGAACCAGTGAGTTGCTACCGGGCAGATCAATAAGCGTGCGACGCAACTCGTCAACCGAGCTGAAGTTACCGGTAGGCTCAAACACGATTTTCTCGTATTCGGTCTGCAAATCGCCGCCCGGCAGAATGATGTTGCGGGCCTCAAGCGCTTGCTGCAGCTGCAATGGCGACATATTAAGGTCGGCCAGTGCGGCGTTGTTGAACACCACGAAAACACGCTCTTCCTGAGCGCCGACCACTTCTACTTTGGCAATTTCGTCGGCTAACAGCAGCTCGTCGCGAACCTCGTCCGCAACAGTTTTCAGCTCTGCGTAACTGAAGCCGTCGCCCGTGATAGCAATCTGCGTGCCATAGACGTCACCGAACTCGTCATCAACATTCGGGCCGATGATGCCGTCGGGAAGCTCGGGCAAAGCCTTCTCGACTTTGCGCCGGAGCTTGTCCCAGATGGGACGCATTTCGGTGTACTCCTCTTTGATGTTTACGAAGATCAAAGAGGTGCCGGTTTTCGACACACTAGCAACAAAGTCGAGCTCGGGAATTTCCTGAATTACTTTCTCGAGCTTGTCGGTAACAAGCATTTCGACACGCTCGGGGCTGGCGCCGGGGAACACTGTCGATACCAATGCCACACGAATGATGAAGCCCGGGTCTTCACTGCGGGGCATGTCTTTGAAGACAGTGACTCCGGAAAAAATAAGAAACGCCAACAGGCAGAAGAACACCCGGTTCTTATCAATAGCGAAGGCGGTGATATTCATCGTCGCGATCCCCTCCTACAGCGAGGAGGGCTCCAGCAAGGTGACAATTTGCCCGTCTACCAAGCGGCGCACGCCGGCTGTGGCTACCAGATCCCCTTTATTGACGCCGGCTTCAAGCGGAATGCCCGCAGCACTTGGCTGTCCGGCAATCACTGCACGACGCCGCGCCGTATACCTGTCTTCACCGTCTGCGGGCTCCAGCACGAACACATAATTGCCGTCACGGTCTTCGCCAACAGCAACTAGCGGAACGACCAGAGCGTTCCTGTTGGCAGCCTGTTCGTTTGCCGGTACAGCCAGACTTAATGTGACATCGGCAGCCATGCCGGAACGAATTTCGTTACAGCCATCCTGCAACTGCACGACGACCGGATAGATTGAACGCCCCTGTTCGGTACCCACACCTACTTCTGTTACGACACCGGAGTAACGTTTGTTTGGCATGGCCGCTACGGCAATTTCAACATCACTACCGCTAACCACGCGACCAATATAAACACCCGGAACGTCCACGCGAATCTCGGGACAGTCGCCACAGTTCACGCGCACAATAGGCTGCCCGGCGGAAACGTTCTGATTGGTTTCAACCCGGCGTACTGCGATCGTGCACGCCTGCGGTGATTTTAGTTCGGTGTACGACAACTGCAGGCGCACCTTTTCCAGTTGCTGTTCGGTTGCCTGTAACTGGGCACCGGCAGACTCGAACGCCGCCCTGGCTGTATCGAGGTCACTACGGGCCGCATTGCGGTTCTCGTAAAGCTCTCGGGTGCGCTCGAAAGCCGCTTCAGCATTACGTTTCTCGGCTTTTGCCCGCTCCAGCCCCGCTTCGGCTTCTTTCAACGCCACCTGAAAATCGGTGGGCTCCAAACGGGCAACTATCGTTCCCCGTTCGACCGTGTCGCCGACGTTGGCATTGAGTGCAGTAACCAGACCGGCCACTTTGAAACTGAGGTCGGTTTCCAGGGCCGCTTTGGTCACGCCGGAAAAGATGCGCGTCTCATCTGCGCCATTTGGCATCAGCTTGATGTAGCGCACAGGACGAACCACATCTTCCTGAGGAGGTGGCGCGTTATCACACGCTGTTAGCAGCAACACGCCGCACAAAAGTCCGGTCAGTTTTCTATTCATTTTTTTTGCCTCACAAGACCTCACTACACAGGCCTCAGAAGGTTGGACATCAATAAACCAGTTTCACGCCGCGCTCGTTGAAGAACGCTTCGACTTCCTGATACCACTCGTTCATGGTCTGCGGATCGAGCATCAAGCCGAAATCGCCCGATTCACGCAGCACGTTAATCACATCACCTAAGTAAACATACTTCGCCTGGGCAGCCGACAACTCGGCAAACAATGCGTTGTTCTGTGCGTCGATCAGGTCGGTCACCGAGCGGGCGCCTTTCGAGTATGCGTCGATAGTGATGTTGAGATTTTCGCGGGCTGCCCGGGCGGCCTCTGCTGTCAGATCGATAGCAGAGTAAGAGCTGGCAACCTGCTCAAGCGCAATGCGGACGCGCGTTTCCGTGTCCTGCACCGTGAATTCACGTTGATCCTGAGCCTGACGCAGTGAATAGCGTTGACGGTTCAGATCGGCTCGTAAAGCACCGCCGTTGAACACCGGTAACCGGGCGTTCACGCCCACCTGCCAGGACCGTTCGTTGGCATCCTGAACTATTGAGTCAGAACCGGCACCGGAACGATTCAGGTTGCGACCAACAAAACCTTCCAGCTTGAATTCGGGCAACCAGTAGCGGCGTTGTGCAGCAGTGACTGAACGCTGACCTGCAAGCAACTGCTGATCAACTTGCGCAACTTCCGGCGACTGCTCGATCCCTTTCAGTACAACGTAGTCCTGAAATGTTTCCCACGTTGTCGCGTTATCGATCAGAGCCTGAAACTTCGGCTGCGTGAACATCGCCAGCGTTTTCTCCACGCTGGCATCGTCGGGGCGCACCTGTTGCCCGCCGGTCAGATTCAGCAACTGCAGTAACTGGTCTTCGGCCTGACGACGATTCGCTGTGGCATTAATGAGTTCCTGCCGCGCGGTGGCGATCTCACTTTCCCAACGCAATACATCAGAGCGGCCGGAGTAACCGATTGATTCACGAACCCGGGCGAGCTCCAGGTTAGTGCGGGTGACCTCAAGGTTGGAACGCTGCACATCTTCAAAGGCCTGCAGCCGCAAAACGTTTAAATACGAGCGTCCTGAGGCTTGCAGGATATCCAGCAGAGCACCGCGATAGCGCTCGTTTTCGGCCACTTCGAGGTAACTGCGGATGCGGTAAGACGCCCAGGCGTCGTCGCCATAGATCAATTGCGACCCGCCTACTTCGAGGTCTGAACTTTTCTCGGACTGGAAACCGAGCACCGCACGGTCTTCATCAATCTGAGCCGCACCGGCTTCTACTCTGAACTGCGGCAGGAGATCGGAACGCGCCAAACGCGTTTCTTCGCCGGCGAGCAACGGTTCACTTGAAGCCACTTTCAGCTGCAGGTTAGTTTCCGCTGCTCGTTGCATCGCTTCGAGTAAAGTAAACGGCGTTGCATCGCCGCCTTCATCCGCAAACAACTGTTCAGCGTCTGACAAAAGCGCAAAACGCGGCGCATAGTTAATCGCCTTCGCAGTACGCATGTTTATCGCCAGACGACGGCTCTCCTGAATGGCAACAGGAATATTCGCCGGTTGATCGCCAAGCAAAATACGCTGCACATTGAGCGCAATACGCCGCACCAGACGCACCTCGTCTTCGGGTCTGCCGCCGGTCGCTAACAACAAGCCGTTGTTGAGTTCTGTTACACCGTAGGTCGAAAAGCTCGGCAGCTTGCGGGCGATGAGCTCATCAGACAGTGCCGCAATATCTGCCTCCGAGAAACGCAGCAACGGGGTTACGAATACCGCATCCACGGCGTCCGGAAGCTGTTGAATTGCAAGGGTTAAAGAGCCTGCCACAGGCACCGGCGTGAGCGGTGCTTCCAGCATTTTGCTGAGCTGAGCCGACTTCTCGCGGCTGAAATCATCAAGCCCGGCCAGGATGCCGGCATCGACCAGAATGGCAACGTGCGAGAAACGTACTGCGTCCTTAAACAGCAACAGGTCGTCATCGAGACTTTGCACGTTAGTGATGTAAGAGAGGTTCCGTTTACCACTGCGGCCGTCGGTGTAGGGAAAGCCCTGCAGCTCCTGATCGACGACCATCGTGGCAACCACCGGCTTCGCCAGAGATTCGCGACGTGCCGCTTCCTGCGATGACAAAGCTCCCAGTGCAATAATGATGTCAACGTCAGGATCAGCAAGCAGCTTGTCGAGTGCCGCGCTGACACCGGTCTGAGTCCAGTTGCCATCGACCTGCAACTCAGCCGGCATCTGCACATCAAACTCGTCGCGGGTTAGCGAAAGAACTTCTGCCTGCAGAGCGTCGCGTGAGACAAACGGACGCACTTCCGGCCCGTCCAGCAACAGCGCCACGTTCTTCGCAGCGAAGACGCTCTGGCAGCACAGCAGAAGCGCAGCAAAAACAGAGGCTCGTTTAATCAGGATGAACAGCACGATCGTTATTTTTAAGCGTCGTTAGTCTTTGTTGTTCGTTATTGAAGGTGCTCTATGGGACAAGCACCGGCAGACTACTGAGTCTAACAGCCCCGCAGCAACCTGCGACGCAGTCATGCCATTGTTATAACACTAGTATTTACGGGGCATACAGGTGACAGCTGACCGTATGGGGCCCGGCATCCGGAGCACTATCTGTAGTGTCGGGTGGGCTGACAACGGTCTGTACCGGCTCACTGCTGCGACACGCATCGGTAGCCTGCGAACAGCGCGGATGAAACGGGCAGCCGGTCGGCGGGTTCATTGGTGATGGCACGTCGCCGCCTAAGATGATGCGCTTACTTTTGGTTTTCGGATCCGGAACCGGAATCGCAGACAACAAGGCTTGCGTGTACGGATGCTTCGGATTGGCAAACAGCTCTCCGGCATCAGCCATCTCGACAATGCTGCCGAGATACATCACAGCAACCACATCGCTAACGTGTTGAATGACAGCCAGATCGTGTGACACAAACAGGAAAGAAATACCCTGCTCTTCCTGAAGTTCTTTGATGAGGTTTAACACCTGCGACTGCACCGACACGTCGAGAGCAGATACGGGTTCGTCCGCAACGATGAACTTCGGATTGAGCGTTAAGGCGCGGGCAATGCCAATGCGCTGACGCTGACCGCCGGAAAACTCATGCGGGTAACGGTGGAGCACCTGTGGCCGCAAACCCACCGTTTTCATCAACTCTTTAAGTTTGTCTTCACGCTCTGCCGCAGTGCCGATACCGTGTGTTTCCAAGGGTTCCAGCAGCGTTTGTGCCACCGTGCGGCGGGGGCTCAAAGACGCGAACGGATCCTGAAAAATCATCTGCATTTCGCGCCGCTGCTTCAGCAATTCAGCCTTGTCCATCGACGCAACATCGGTCATGTCGCCTTCGTTGTTAAACAGCACCTCACCGGAGGTCGGCTCATGCAAACGCAATAGCGCACGCCCGAGCGTAGATTTACCGCAACCCGACTCGCCAACCAAACCAAGGGTCTGACCGGGCATCAATTCAAACGACACATCGTCGACAGCTTTCACCTGTGCCTGCACAGTACGGAACAAACGGCCACGCACCGGAAAATACTTGCGCAGATTTCTAACTTGCAGGAGGGGCTTCACATCGTTCGTCATGATGCTCCCCCTGCTTTGGTTTCCGACAGCGGCTTGAAGCAACGCACGAGAGATGACTCGCCGTTCAAATCGGGACGTTGTTTACGACATGCAGAATTCGCCCGCTCGCAGCGATCGGCAAAGCGGCAGCCAGGCGGAAGATGCAACAGGTCCGGGACCACGCCATCGATCACCGGCAAGCGGTCCAAACGCTGCTCCCGGATACGGGGGATAGAGCTCAGAAGCCCCGCCGTATAAGGGTGTGCGGGCGATTCGAACAGCTCGCCGACCGGAGCTGACTCGACAATCTCACCGCAATACATCACCAAGGCACGATCGCAGGTTTCGGCAACTACACCCAGATCATGGGTCACCAGAATCACGCCCATGTCGAACTGGCTTTGCAGTTTGACGATTTGTTCCAGTACCTGCGCCTGAGTAGTTACATCGAGTGCGGTGGTCGGTTCATCGGCGATCAAAAGTTTCGGGCCGCATGACAAAGCCATCGCGATCATCACACGCTGACGCATACCCCCCGATAGCTGATGCGGATATTCATCGATGCGTTTTGCCGGCGCAGGAATACCTACAAGGTCGAGCATTTCGATTGTAGCTGCCCGCGCCTGACTTCTGCTGAGTTGCTTATGCAGACGCAGCACTTCGGTCATTTGTGCGCCGATAGTGAACACCGGATTCAGTGCCGTCATCGGTTCCTGAAAGATCATCGAGATGTCGCCGCCGCGCACCGCACGCATGCCGCTCTCATCCAGCTGCAACAGATCCTTACCTTCAAACAGTATTTCGCCGGCAACGATATCGCCCGGCGGACGCGGCACCAGCCCCAGCACCGACAAACCGGTAACCGTCTTGCCGCAGCCGGACTCGCCCACCAACCCGACGATCTCGCCCGCCTGAACGTCAAAGCTGACGCGGTCTACAGCCCGCACGCGGCCTTGCTCGGTCGCGAACTCGACCGTCAGGTCACGGACGGATAACAGCGTCTGAGACACGCCCGGGCTCACGAGACGGACCTCGGGTCGAGCGCATCCTGCAGAGCATCGGAGAACATATTAAATGCCATCACGAGGCCGAACATTAAGAGCGATGCGGCGATGAAATTATTGAAGAAGCCGGCCAGCACTTCGAGCGTGCTTTCGGAAATCATCAGACCCCAGCTCATGCCATCCTGCACGCCTATGCCTAAGAAACTAAGAATCACTTCCGACTTGATTGCAGCAACGAAAGTAATTGTCGATTGCACTAAAAGAATGTGCATCGTGTTTGGCAGGATGTGACGGAAGATGATGACGATCTGACTGACGCCGATCGAGCGGGCGGCTTCGATGAATTCGTACTCTTTAAGTTTGATTACTTCGCCACGCACCAGACGAGCCGTACCGATCCAGAATGTAGCGATCATCGCGATGTGCATCGCGTACGGGTTGTCCCCCAGCGAGAATGCGATAGCAGCCACCAGCAGATAGAACGGAATTGAGTCGAGCACGCCCATTAACCAAACGATCAGTTCGTCGGTAATGCCGCCGCTGAAGTAACCCGAGAAAGCACCGAACACAGCCCCGATAATGGTGGACAGAATCGCTACCACCAGCCCGACCTCAAAGGCTGTGCGCGTGCTGTACAAAGCTCTGGCGAAGATGTCCTGACCGATCAGATTGGTGCCAAACCAGTACTCTGCAGAGACCGGGCCCCATTTCGGGCCGGTCACATCAGCCCAGCCGGTAGCCCATAGTCCCAGCCACACACCGAGCGCCACAAAGGCATACACCAGCACGATACCAAGGCCGAGCATGCCGGCACGGTCGCGCCGGAATTTATAGAACGCCTTGCTCCATAGCGTGCGGCGCGGCGCATCCGCAACAGTGTTGTCTGTCATCACGGCGGTGTTCATCCGTCACCCCCGTTCAAACTTATGCGCGGGTCAGCTGCACGATAAAGAATGTCGGTGAGCAGTTGTGCGAACACGAAAAGGATAGCTGTCCAACCGACAACTGCCTTGAGCACCGGCTGATCACCGGTAGTGATCGCGTCGTAGGCGACCTTACCGACACCCGGAATACCGAAGTACGTTTCCAGCAACAAGCTACCGCTGATCACGATGAGCGGAATCGAGAACACGATGCGCGTGATGACCGGGATCATGCAATTTTTCAGGACGTACACGCTAAGCAACTTGAATGGCGGCACACCAAATGCTTTGGCCGTGCGCACATGATCGCGGTTCAGCTCTTCAACAATCACCGCCCGATAGAAGCGGGTGTTGTAGCCGAGGGCGACAAATACGGTCGCCAAGGTTGGCACAGTGACGTAGCGCAAATACTCCAGCGGGGTGTCCGTGCTCCAGCCGCGTACGGGGAACCAGCCAAGGCCGAAGTTCGAGGACAAAAGCAGCTGAAAGGCAATGATGGCGATGAGAAAGCTGATACTCATACCCACGGCCGAGAAGCCCATGATGGTCTTATCGACCCAGCCTCCGCGGTAATAAGCGGCGATCAGGGCAAAGGCAATACCCAACAGATTGCCCAGCACAAAGCCGGGAATAACCAGCGCCAGCGACACCGGAATAGTTCTGGCCAGCAGATCATTCACCTTCTCACCGGTGGATTCTGAGTTGCCGAAGTCCAGTGTTATGAGTTCCTTCACATAGATGAAGTAGCGTTCGGCAACCGGCTTGTTGTATCCGAGCTGCTCACGGATTTCTTCGATCTGTTCCGGCGTCGGATTCTTGCCGAGCAACTCATAGGTTTTGTCCGGACCGAAGTACACCATCAACAAGAAGCTGATCAACGTGACGCCAAAGATCAGCGGAATGCCGGCGATAAGTTTGCGAACGGTGTACTGAAGTAATTCCATCAGTTCATCTCACCGGCGTCGTTATGGGCAGCATCAGTCACGTCGACGTAACGGAGAAAGTAGCCACCGACGATGGAAGAGTCCGGTACGGCAATGACATTGTTATGCCAGAGCTTGATGCCAGTGCGGGTAAGCCCGGTAGTTGCCACACATTCATCCACCAGAATGCGGTTCATGCGACGGTAAATCTCTGTGCGCTCCGGCGACGGCTGCATAACAGCAGCGGTGCGATACAGCTCGTCGTACTCGTCATTGGCGAAGTTCGCGTCATTGGAGCCGGGCGAACGATTGGGGCCATAAAAGAGCTGCAGTGTGTTCTCGGCGTCCGGATAGTCAAGAATCCAGCCCTTGCTGACGAGGGGAAGCTCGCTGCGGGACCAGGCGCGCACGAGATCGCCGAAGGTCGCATAGCGGCGGAACACAATCTTGTCCTGCGGGTAGCCGATCTCTTTCATAAAGGCACGAAACTGCTCGAAGAAGAGGCGGCTTTTAACGCCGGCGACAGCGCCGTATGTAATGACCGGCAAATTGTCGGCATTCCAGCCGTTATCAATCAGCGTTTGTTTTGCCCATTCAACATCGCGGGTGACACTGTCGCGCGACATCGTTTCATCGAACTCGGGAACCACCGGCGGGATGATGCCCGGGAACACTACACCGAGCCCCATATAGAAACTGTTGTTGCGTGCCTGCCAGTCGAAGCCGCGAATCATTGCACAACGCAAAGCATGATTACGGCGCTCACGTTCCGGATCGTCGTTGTAGCCAATCTCCGGAAAATCGAGATTGAAATTAGAATAGACAAAACCGGCTTCCTGTCCGGTGCTCATCTTGTACTGCTCTGCATACTCCGGCTTCAGAGCCACCGGCTCAATCGAGTCGAGCACGAAACGCACCTGCTCGTCGGGCAGCCCCGCCATCTGCACTTCGTCACCCTTGGTGAACGAATTCCACAGGGCCGAACTTTCCTGAATGAAGTTGATTTCGAGCTTGTCGATGAAGGGCACGTCACGACCCTGAAGCGCCGCAACCCCTGTAAATGCCTGGGTTTCAGCGTTGTAGCCATGCTCTTCCAGATCGAATATTTCTTCCCGGTAGTTGTCGTTTTTCACCAGCACAGCCTGTGCGGTGTTGAACGACTCAAGACGAAACGGACCGGAACCAACGGGCTTAATAGAGAACTCACGACCGTACTTCTCAACAGCCTCCTGCGGTACGAATGCAGAGAAGCCCATCGCCAACGTGAACGGCAATTGCGGATATGGCCGGTTCAGTTCAATGCGAATGGTGTAGTCATCAACAGCTTTTAATCCTTCCACTTCCTGCGAGTAGTCGGAGCCGTTTTGCTTCCACTCATCGAGACCTTTAATGCGACCCGCCCACAACCATGCTCCCTGTGAACGACTCTTCGGATCGAAATGACGCTTTAGCGAATACACAAAATCGTGTGCGGTTAACTCACGACCCTTGCCATCCGGAAACGCGGCGTCGTCGGCAAACAGAACACCCTGTTGCATACGAATGGTGTAGACCAATCCGTCGTCAGACACCTCCGGCATAGCTTCGGCAAGGTTGGGTTTGAGCTCGGGAGGGCGTGCCAGATACTTGTAGGTGTACAGCGTGTCGTACAGGTTCACAATGAGGTAGTTGGCGTACAAGCTGCCGCCCTGCACCGGGTCGAGACTGGTGGGCACCCCGTTCATCGCATAACGGAATACCTTGTCGACTCTGTTGCTATCAGTAGCTTTCAGGCCATCCTGAGGCTGCCCGCAGGCGCTCAGCAGCGTGATGCTGCACAGTGTTAGGCCAATGAATTTACTGAGTCGGTGCACCCGGTTAAGACGCCTACAGGTTACGGACGTTCAACATCGCGTGTTCGGAAATGGCGGTCCATTTCGCCGTGCGATCTCTGTAAGCAGAAAACGACTCGTAGATTTTTGCTGATGCCGGATCACGATCAACAATTTCCTGAATCACTTCTTCCGACAAGTTACGCAGTTCACGCAACACGTCTTCAGGGAACTCACGCAGCTCAATCTTGCCTTCATCCTGCAGAACTAAAAGCTGTTCCAGCGACTGACCGTTGCGTGCGGTGAACTCGGCACGCATCTGATCGTTAACGGTTGCACAGGCCAGCTCGACAATTTTCTGCAAGTCTGCCGGCAGCGCCTCATAGGCTTCTTTATTCACGATGCACTCAAGCGCCGGACCCGGTTCATGCCAGCCGGGGTAGTAGTAGAAACGCGCCGCCTGATGCAATCCGATCGCCATGTCGTTGTATGGACTGACCCATTCGGTGGCATCAATGGCACCACTTTGCAGAGCGGTGAAAATCTCGGCGCCCGGTGTTGCTACAGGGGTGCCGCCGGCTCTGCGCAGCACTTCACCACCGAGCCCGGGGATACGCATCTTGAGACCTTTAAGGTCGTCCAAGCTATTGATTTCTTTGTTGAACCAGCCGCCCATCTGTACGCCGGAGTTGCCCGCCGGAAACGGCACCAGATTGAACGGAGCGTACAACTCGCGGTACAGCTCCAGACCGCCGCCGTAATAGAACCAGCCGTTCAGCTCCTCAGCAGACAGACCGAAAGGCAGAGCAGTGAAAAACTGCGTGGCCTCGGCTTTGCCTTTCCAGTAGTAGGCAGCACCGTGACCGATCTCGGCAGTGCCCTGCGATACCGCACCGAACACTTCAAACGGCGGGACCAGTTCACCACCGGCAAACATTCTGATTTTGATGCGGCCGTTTGAGGCGGTCTCAATGTGTTCGGCAAGCAGTTGGGCATGAGTACCCAAAGCCGGAAAGTTCGGCGGCCAGGTGGTCACCATTTTCCATTTGAAGGTTTCGCCGCCACCGTCGGCACATTTTTGATCACCTGATTGTGCACAGGCGGTGACACCCAAGGCACCAGCACCGACTATTAAATCTCTGCGTTTCATAATTCACATTCTTTGACGCGAAAGCAGCAGTGTAGAACAGGCGCAAGAATGTTTGCGACCTTTACAGTGTGACCAGCTGCGCAATACGCCCTGCATATGCGGCTTTATGTAAGGCAGCACCTCAGGCACACTGCTGCGCATGATCGGATTACTGCAGCGGGTCACCTCAGCCAAAGTAGAGATTGGCGGCGAAACAGTCGGTGCCATAGATACCGGCCTGATGGTGCTGGTGGGTGTTGAACGGGACGACGATGAAGCGCGCGCCTCCAGACTGGCCGAACGACTCTTAAGCTACCGAGTATTTCCCGACGATGCAGGCCGCATGAATCGCAGCCTTGCCGACATCGGCGGCGGACTCTTACTGGTGCCGCAGTTCACGTTGGTAGCAGACACGCAGAAAGGCACCCGCCCCGGCTTTTCCCGCGGTGCGCCGCCTGAGCTGGGCAAACAGCTGTTCGAGCGCTTTGTTGAGCTGTGCCGGGAGCAGCACAGCATCGTGGAAACAGGGCAGTTTGGTGCAGACATGCAGGTCAGCCTGACCAACGACGGGCCCGTCACATTCTGGCTGCAGACCTAGGCAACACCATTTGACCGTCCTGACCGCAGTCACCGGCTGTCCAAAACCGGTCAATGCTGCACAGTTTTAGGTGCAGATTTAGGGTCAGAACAGCAAAACAAGGCGTGATTTCGCGTATCATTAGCCGCAATTAGTGTCGGCATAACCGATTTATCGCGTCTGCGGCACAGATCTGAATCAGGAGAATTTCAATGGGTCTTGGCGGAATTAGCATCTGGCAGCTTCTTATCGTCCTCGTCATCGTCGTACTGATCTTCGGTACCAAGCGTCTGGGCAGCCTGGGTAAAGACCTGGGTGGCGCAGTAAAGGGTTTCCGCAGCGCAATGGACGGCGCTGAGAAAGAAGAAGACACCAAGCAGATTGATGAGCAACAGGGCGATGCCCAATCAGACGTCCGGGCAGACGCGCAGTTCTCTGAAGCAAAAGAAGAATCTGCTGAAGAAAACAAAAGCGCCTCTTAACCCGCTGGCATATCGCTAGCTTCATCCATGTTTGATATTGGTTTCTGGGAACTGGCCATCCTCTTCGGGCTGGGCCTCATCGTGCTCGGTCCCGAGAAGTTGCCGCGTGTCGCCAACCAACTGGGCAACTGGGCCGGTCAGGCACGCCGTATGGCACGCAACCTGTCGGCGCAGATGCGCAGTGAACTCGATGCGGCCGAGAACGCCATTAAAGACCCGCTTGATCTGAACAAACCTGCATCAGGATCAACAAGCAAAGGCCCGACCGCGGCCGACACCAACAAAGTGGCTCCAGATCAGGAGCAGCCGGCCTGGCAAACCTCTGCAGGATTGCGCCCCGGCTACAGTAGCGTCGATGAGATTGCGTCCGGCGAGTCTGCCGACTCAGAAGCTGCTGACGAAGAGCACCCCGAATACGATCCGTTCGCCGATCCCGACAGCGTCATCAATAAAGATGAGCCTAAGAAAGAAGGCTGATCCCGATGAGCGAAGCGGACGATAAAAAAGACAATAAAGAAGAGGTGCTGGAAGAAGGCACGCTCGTCTCGCATCTGGTTGAGCTGCGCAGCCGTCTGATCAAGGCCGCGCTGTCCGTGCTGGCCATATTCCTTTGTCTGGCGCCGTTCTCAGGCGAGGTCTTCAAGATCGTCGCCCAGCCGTTGATGAACCAGATGGCCTCTCTCGGCGGTGGTGACGGCGAACAAATGCAGATGATTGCCACTCAGGTGGCAGCACCGTTTCTGGTGCCGTTTAAAACCTGTATGTGGGTCGCAATGTTTATTGCTATGCCTGTCGTGATCTATCAGGTCTGGGCTTTCGTTGCGCCGGGTCTTTATAAGAAAGAAAAGCGCTTTGCGATTCCGCTGGTGGTCTCCAGCATTTTGCTTTTTTATCTCGGCGTACTGTTCGCGTACGGTGTGGTCTTCCCGCTGATGTTCGGGTTCTTTACCGCCGTGGCACCTGAAGGTGTCGCCGTGATGACCGACATCAACAGCTATCTCGATTTCGTGTTGGTCATCTTCTTTGCCTTCGGCCTGGCCTTCGAAGTACCGATTGCGACTGTCATGCTGGTGTGGTCAGGACTGACGACTACCGAAAGCCTCGCATCAAAACGCGCTTATGTATTCCTGGGCGCCTTCGTGGTCGGCATGTTGCTGACGCCGCCGGATGTCATCTCGCAAACGCTGCTGGCGGTGCCGGTGTATCTGCTTTATGAGGTGGGCATTGTCATGTCGCGCTTCATGGTTGAGAAACCCAGACAAGACGAGCAGGCCAAAGAAGAGGCTGACGAAGCCGGAAGCGAGTCCGCCTGATCAATGGCACAGCCGTTACCGCAACTGACCTTTAAAGCAGTCGCGCTCGGCATTTTCCTTGCAGTTTTACTGGCCGGTGCCAACGCCTATCTGGGGCTGTTCGCCGGCATGACGGTTTCTGCCTCTATCCCTGCGGCCGTCATCTCGATGGGTCTGCTGCGGCTCTTCAAAAATTCGAACATCCTCGAGAACAATATTGTGCAGACAGCTGCATCGGCGGGTGAATCACTTGCCGCAGGTGTGATTTTCACGCTGCCGGCACTGGTGTTGCTGGGATACTGGGATGTGTTCGACTACGGCTGGGTGTGCCTGATTGCCGGTATCGGCGGCCTGCTCGGCGTACTGTTTACCGTGCCGTTGCGGCGGGCGCTGATTGTGGATGAACCGCTGAAGTTTCCCGAGGGCACCGCCACTGCCGAGGTTCTGAAAGTTGGTGAAGAACCCGCTAAAGGCCTTAAGGTGCTGGCACTGGGTGGTGTTATTGGCATGCTCGTGAAGTTCGCTGAAGCCGGCCTGAAACTCTGGCCGGCCAGTGCGTCGGCTGGTGGGTGGCTAGCACAGGACGCCAGTCGTGGAGTCGTGGCATACGCCGGCACCAACCTGTCGCCCGCGCTGATCGGTGTCGGCTATATCGTCGGGCTAAATGTTTCGGCGCTTATTCTGATCGGCGGGATCATCTCCTGGTACATCGCCATTCCCATTTACGGCAACTGGTTTGTGGCGAACGACCCCTTGCTGAGTGGCGTACTTGAAGCAGGCAGGACCTCTGCCGTCGACTTCGCCTTTCTGATCTGGACCTCGAAGATCCGCTATCTGGGCGTGGGAGCCATGCTGGTCGGCGGCTTATGGGCGCTGGTATCGGTACGCAGCTCGATCATGAACAGCTTCAAGGTACGCGGACGCCCGCACGTTGCCGAAACAAACCGCGATCAGGCGGACGCGCCAACTTCGTTGGTGCTGATAGGCAGTGCGGTACTGACCATCCCGCTGTTTCTGCTGTATCACACCATCATCCCGCACGTGGGCATCGCACTGGCTTTGACCGTCGTCATGGTGGTGGCAGGCTTTCTCTTCTCCGCAGTGGCGGCGTACATGGCCGGTATTGTCGGCTCGTCACACAACCCGATTTCAGGCATCACCATTGCCACCATTCTGCTCGCCTCTTTATTGTTGCTGTGGCTGAACGGGCGCGCGCCGGGCAACGCAACAGCCGCTATTATCATCGGTGCCGTGGTCTGCTGTGCCGCTGCGATAGCGGGCGACAATATGCAGGACCTGAAAGCCGGACACATACTCGGCGCGACACCATGGAAGCAGCAGCTGATGCAGTGTGTTGGTGTGGTGTCTTCTGTATTGGTGATGGCACCGATTCTGAACCTGCTGCTCGAAGCCTACGGCATCGGTGTGCGCACTCCCGAGCAACCGGAAGCTCTGCTGGCGCCGCAGGCCACTCTGATGGCGTCGGTTGCCGACGGCGTGTTCACCGGCAATCTGCCGTGGGGCATGGTATCTGCCGGTGCGGCCATCGGGGTCGCAATTATTATTCTGGATGAATACCTGAAAGCCCGTAACGCCGCCATTCGTACACCGGTGCTCGCCGTTGCTATCGGTATCTACCTGCCGCTGGAGCTGGCGGTACCCATTGCCGTTGGCGGCCTCATAGCCTGGCTGGTGAATCGCAACGCAGACAGTAACCCCGGTAACAAAGGCCTGCTGCTGTCGGCCGGCCTGATCACCGGCGAAGCCCTGCTGGGCATTCTGCTCGCCATCCCCATTGTTTACAGTGGTCGCACTGACCTGTTTGCTGTCCCTGAAAGCTTGCGACCCGGAGCGGTCGTCGGTCTGATCGTGGTGCTGTGTGTCAGCGCCCTGCTCTACAAAACCGCTCGCCAAAATGAACATGAGAAGGCTTAGTTGCTGCCGCGGTTGTGCTTACAGAAGCTAGCAACCACAATAACCCCAACCAGAAACCGAACGCACGGCAAACGTATCAGGCCGTCATCAACTTTCGATATTTGAGGAGAACACCATGGCTGCCTATCAGATTGCCATCTGCGAAATCACCAACCCGAAACCGGAAATGAAAGAGTACGCTGCAAAGTCGGGCGAAATTGTTGCCAGCCTTGGCGGCGAGTACATCGTTCGTGGCCCGGCCGCCGACGTTAAGGAAGGCGAGTTCCTGAAGGGCAAAGTGATTCTGATCACCCGCTTCCCGACCATGGAACAGCTGCAGTCGTTCTGGGACAGCGAAGAGTACAAAGCCGTTAAAGGTATGCGCGATGGCACAGGCATCTACGACATCGCCATCTTTGAAGGCGTCGACTAGCAAAAGCCGGTAAAGACAAAAAAGCCCGCTCAGGTTCCGGCCTGAGCGGGCTTTTTAATGACTTCATATTTTGTGCGTTTGTCAGGCCGACTCCATAAACCGCGCCGTAGCCTCCACCACCACGCTCTCATCCGCCGTATTAATGATGCGTGACTCCATTGTCACCAGTCTGCCCTTCTCCTGCACCGGCCAGGCTTCGGCACGCAGCACCGATCCCACTTTCACCGGCTTGCGGTAGCGAATCTCGCACTTCGCCGTATGCGCCCGCTTCCCCTGCAGGAACAGGTAGTTGGCCATCGCATCGTCGAGGAAGCTGAAAAGGATCCCACCATGCACCTGATCGTCGTAGCCGATCATGTGATCCTTCGGCGTGAACTCTGAAACGCACTTGCCGTCTTCCAGCCGGAACTTTAGCTGCAGACCGTGCTCATTGTCGGGACCGCAAACAAAACAACGGTTGGCATCATCACGGGGCCTGTCATTTGAATCACTGGTCTTTGAATTACTGGTCATAGCCTCATGCTATCACCGCAAGCGCATTCTGCGGGGTATCATTCAGGCAACAAGCTTTGGAGACTGATGTGGCTCACGACAATCAATACGACAACGAAAACATCTTCGCGAAAATCATTCGCGGTGAAATGCCCTGCACCAAGGTTTACGAGGATGAGCACACCATTGCCTTTATGGATGTAATGCCGCAGGCCGAAGGGCACACGCTGGTATTGCCCAAGGAACCGGCCCGCGACCTGTTGGAACTGTCGGGCGAAGCGGCGACCAATCTGATTCTGTCAGTGCAGAAAGTGGCTCGGGCGGTAGACGATGCCTTTCAGCCGGACGGTGTGATGATCGTGCAGTACAACCGCGAAGCAGCCGGGCAGACGGTCTTCCACATCCATATGCACATCGTGCCGCGCTGGGATGGCGTGCCATTGAAAAGACATTCAGACGGAATGGCTGACGCCGCAGTACTGGAAGAACGTGCTGCGAAGATTCGCGCGGCTTTGGCTGGTTAAGCGCTACTTGGCGATCTCGTAGCCAACCCACGCAAACACGAGGCCCAGTGACAGCTGTAACACGATGTTCAGGCCGAGCTTGAAAAAGTCGGAACCTGCCAACAGCGAATAGTTTTCGAAAGCGAAGCTCGAGAAGGTTGTAAAGCCGCCAAGCACGCCCACAGCCAGGAACAGGCGCCAGCTGTTATCCAGCAGGCCACGATGATCCACCAAACCCAGCACCACGCCTATGCACAAACAGCCCAGCATGTTTACTGTGAAGGTGCCAATGGGAAACGCGCCCGGCACGAGGCGGTGCATCACATGATGCAATGAAAAGCGCAGCATCGAACCGATGAAGCCGCCGCAACCGACGAGCAGTGCCTGCCCCCAGAAAACATTTGTCATCGGTGTGTCTACTTTCTGCCGCCTAGAATGACCGCATCATAACCCCTATCGCCAGCCTAAAGGGCAGCGGACAACTAAAGTCTCTTCTGAACTTCTTCCCGCGCTCTACTGAATTGTTGTGTTGGCGTTCCGGCGCATCAGGTCAGCCTTGGCATGGCCGGCATCCAGATTCTTCTGGAACAGCTTGTTCTGCACCATCGCCTTATCGGCGTGGCTCATGATGTCGCGGGTGGTATTGCCATCTTCAGGATAGGTCGCCGCCCCCAGCGCCACCTTCGGCTTCAGTGTTTTGGTGCCTACCGGGAACGTGGTGTTGAACAGGTTCTGGTGAATGCGGTTCATGATGATCCGCGCCACTTCATCATCAGCATTGCGCAGCATCAGGATGAACTCATCGCCGCCGTAGCGGGCGATCATGTCGTTCATGCGGGTGCTGCGTTTCAGCGCTTCGGCGACCTGCTTCAGCACCTCATTGCCGGTCTCGAAATCGTACTGATCATTGATCGCCTGCAAACCGATCACATCGACTTTAAGAACGGTATAGGCACCGTCCTCATTATCCTGAGCCGAGCGGTGCTCGCTGGTCAGCAAACGGGTGAACGCTCGCATATTGAACAGGCCGGTAAGTTCGTCCTGATAGGTCAGTGCACGCACCTGTCCGCGGGCGACCTGTGCCGAGTAAACCAGTGCGGAGACGGCAATCGCCAGCAGCAACAGCGGCGTCAGCTCCACAAACAGCGTTAACAGAAAGTCCTGTTCGAACACGTTCTGACCCATCGCATCGCTCAACAATGCTCTGCAGGCGACAACGCTGATGAAGATGCCGCCGGTTTCCCTGCGACCTAGCGTTAACGCTGCGAGAATCACCGGAAGCATGTAGAGGTTTGCCAACGCGCCGCTATCAGTGCCGGACGAAACTGCGGCAATGGTGATCAACCCGATCATCGCAAAACATTCGAGCGTAACGCGCACATCCGGCACTGCGCGCAACACCGGAGTAAAGCGACCCAGCAGCACGAACACACCGAAAGCGCCCAGTGCATACATGAACGGTCCGGGCTGCGAGAGCAGGCTCGTATTAACGGCGGTATAGATCAGCAGCAGAAACAGCAACAGGCCTTCGACCAGAATCACACCCACGCCTAATGCCGGCAGCGGTTGCTGCGACATAGGCACATGACGGCGGTCGGGGAGCGGTCGGTTCATGCCTTACAGGCTAGTAGATTAAGTCTATATTTACTGTGCTGCGGGTCGCAGCTTATAAGGCCTGAAGCCTTGGCCTGTCAGGGCTGCACTGCGACAACGGGGGTGTTGTGATCGGCTGCAGGCGGCACTATCTCTGGGCTCGCGCCCGCAGCAGGGTCGTCAATGTAGTCACGGACAGACACCAGCTCTACGCCGCGCTGCGACAACAGGGGCAGTTGTTCATTGAGTACTTTCAGCGTCGCCGGATAGGGATGACCGACGGCCAGAGCCTGTCCGTCACGAAGCGCCATGGCGATCAGTCTCTCGAATTGTTGGCGAATAGCTACTTCAGAATCATCGTCATCGAGAAAGACGTTGCGACTGGCGGCGGGAACGCCCTGTTCAACCGCCACATCAAAACCAACGGTTAATGCGGTAGTGCGACTGTCGACAAAGAATAGTTGCTGTCCGTCACTCTCTGCTTCGGCGATGGCCTGCATCAGCCATTCCATGTGCCCGGGATGGCGCGTAATCAGACTGCCCATGTGATTGTTCACACCGCTTACGTGCGGCACGGTACTCATGTTGGTGGCGAAGATCCGAAACAGTTCGTCGCGGGAGTTATCAAGCGAGATCTCGCCGGTGCCTGCAAGACGACTGGTTTCCATTGCCTGCAGCGGCAGATGGAGGAGCACTTCTTTACCGGCATCATGCGCTTCATTGGCAACACGTGCCGCCCAGGGGGTATGCGGCAGTACTGCACAGGCGACAGGGCCGGGTAGTGCAGCGGTTTTCAGGCCCGCCGATTTCTGCTGGCCGAGATCATCAATAATGATGGCAATACGGGCGACAGGTTCACCTGCATGAGCCTGAAGCGCAGACAGACACAGCAGCATGAAAACTGTTTTGAAAAACTGAAGGCAAATCCCTTGCCGGCTCACGAGCTTGATCCTGCGCTGGTTACGGATTGGCCGGAGCAGGTGCAGCAGCCTTGCTTTGCAGAATACGCGGCTGAGAGTTGCCGGTAAGCGTATCGACTGCGGCCTGCAGTTGGGAATCGGTTTGCAGCATCGCCAACACTTCGTTGGTGTGATGTGCATCCACACCGGCCTTGTTGTCAGCCAGCTTGTTTTCGGGAATCAGCAGGTCCGGCGTAATACCTTCGCCGTGAATCGATACGCCGGCAGGAGTGTAGTAACGGGAGGTCGTCAGCTTAATGGCGCGGCCACTGGACAACGGGATGACCGTCTGCACCGAACCTTTACCGAAGGTTTGTGTACCGACCACAACTGCACGACCGTTCGCCTGTAACGCGCCGGCCAGAATTTCTGAAGCGGAGGCTGAACCGCCGTTCACCAGCACTACGATGCGGGCACCGTCAGTGACGTCGCCATCGGTGGCAAGGTGTTTAAAGGTTGCATCGGCAGCACGGCCGTTTGCGGTAACAATCACACCGTCATCAAGAAACGCATCCGAAACTTCAACGGCGGCATCCAGAACACCGCCGGGGTTATTGCGTAAATCGAGCAGCAGGCCTTTCACCGGCCCGCGGTTCTCGCGGCGCAAATCTTTCAGACTGTTGCGTAAGTCTGCGTATGTGGTGTCGCTGAAGTGAGTCAGACGCATATAGGCGTAATCGGGTTCCAGCAGGCTGGCTTTGACGCTGCGGACGGTGACATGACTGCGCTGCAGCTGGAAATCCAGTGGCGCGTTCTCGCCGTTACGGTCGATTTCAAGATTGACCCAGGTGCCGGGCCGGCCACGCATGAGGCTGACGGCATCATTCACATTGGACGGGGTAATGCTGGTGTTGTCGATGCTGACAATACGGTCACCCGAACGAATGCCGGCAACAGCAGCCGGCGATCCGTCGATGGGTGCGACTACAGTTACCACGCTGTCATCAAGGTTCACTTCCAGACCAACGCCGGTGTAATTGCCGCTGGTGTTAATACGGATCTCTTCGTATTCATTGCTATCGAGAAACTGCGAATGCGGATCGAGGTCGGTCACCATGCCGCGCACCGCACTTTCAATCAGCTGCCGGTCGTCGACAGGTTCGACGTACTCCTGACGGACACGCTCCAGCACTTCGGCAAGCAGACGCGCTTCATCCCAGGGCAGTGAATCACCCTGACCATCGCGCTGGGCCAGCACACCGGTACCCACCGACAAGGTGAACCCGACCATCGTGCCCATGCACAACAACATGCCTGCTTTAAAGCTTTTATTCATTTACGGCGTTTCTCAGAGCGACCCGCGCCCGTTATCCATCAATCAAAGTGCTTATATTTCACGACCTTAGCATAGAGCGTGGCTCACAGCGGCTACCTGACTCAGGTCGCAGTTTGGACAGGTTTCTCTAAGCAACTGTTTTACATATGTTTATAGACCAAAAAAGCCCGCTCATGGCAGGCTTTTCGGGATAACAGACGCCGGTTCGCGGTGATCCCGGCCTGCTTTCTACTTCCTAACCCACTACTTCTTAATCCAAGGGACCGGGCTCACCGGCTCACCATTCTTACGCAGCTCAAAGTAAACGGCCGGCTCCTGCTGACCACCGCTGTCGCCCACCTTGGCGATGATCTCCCCGGGCTGCACCCAGCTGCCAACGCCGTGCAGCAGTTCCTGATTGTGACCGTACAGACTCATATAACCGTCGCCGTGCTCAACAATGATCAGAAGGCCCATTCCCTGCAGCCAGTCGGCGAAGACAACACGCCCGTGATAGAAAGCCCGGACATTGTTGCCACGGGGCGCAGCGATTAAGACACCGTTCCAACGCAGCTGGCTGTTGCCTCTGCGCTCGCCATAATTCTTGCGCCGCTTGCCTTTAACGGGCCATGCCAGCGTGCCTTTCTGTTTGGCGAAAGGCCCGGCCGGCACTGCCGGCATTGCCGGCAACACACGCGCCAGCGCTTCGACCAATTCGTCCAGCTCCTTCGCCTGCTTGTTCAAGGCCAGCAGCCGTTTCTCATTGCTGTCGATGTCTTTACGCAAGGCTTTGACCGCTGCCTCGCGTTCCTTGCGTGCGGCCTCCACCCGCGCCAGCGAACGGGCAGCATTCTTCTCAAGCTCTTCCAGAGCCTCGGTTTCAGCGGCAATCTCTTCGGCGAGTACAGCCAGTGAAGCAAGCTTTTCCTGCACGCCCTCAATAAGGTCTGTGCGCTGCCGTGCCAGATACTCGTACCAGGTCAGACGCCGCCCCAGGGCTGCCGGATCCTGCTGGCTCAGCACCAGCTTCAGCCACTGCTCCTGCCCCTGCATATAGGCCAGCCGCATCTGCACGGCCAGCTCGGCCTGCATGTTGGTCATCGCCTGCTGCTCACGCCGTTGCTCTGCACGCAGCTCATCCCGGCGTTTCTGAACTTTGCTGAGCTTGTTACGCACCGAGCGCAATTCACTGCGGGCCTTGCTCTCGGCCTGCTCACTGTCTTTCAGCTCCCGCTCGATACGGCTGAGCTTTGCGCCCTTCTTCTTACGCTCTTTCTGCAGCTCGGTGATCTGCTTTTGCACGGCTTCAAGCTCGGCACGAACCTCGGCCTCGCTGCGCTGGTCTGTGGCAGATTGCGCCATAGCAGACGTGCCGGCGAGCCAGCCACAGCAGGCTGTAGCCAATAGAATCAGCAGGTGTTTATGAAGCGAAGCCATTGGCTAGCGAGTGTAGGTGAAAGCGGCTGTGCTGCACAGCCTGAGGACATTCTCCGGCAGCCGAAAGATCAGGCGCTGACACCGCCGGCCGCCTTTAGGGTTATAATCCCGCGCCCCGCCATATTCACATATCAGATAAGCAGAACTCTCCGTATGGGACAGCTACTCGAATTCATCTCCAACCATCCGTTACTTGCCCTGGGTGTTGTCAGTGCAGGCCTTGCAGTGGTGTTCAATGAACTGAAACTTAAAGGTCAGTCGGTTGGCAGCCTGAGTACAGCCGAAGCCGTACAGCTCATTAACGGTGGTGCCGTAGTTCTCGACATCCGCGACAGCGATGCATTTGCCCAGTCGCACATGATTGATGCCGAGAATGTCACGCCCGAAGCGCTCGCAGGTCACAAAGCGCTTAAGAAGAACAAGAACGTTCTTTTGGTGTGTGACAACGGTTCAAAAAGCTCCCGTGCGTTGGCGGTATTGAAGAAAGAAGGTCTCCAAAATGTTTTCATTCTTAAAGGCGGTGTTTCAGCCTGGCAGCAAGACAACCTCCCGCTCGAAGGCAACGCCTGAAGAACTCGCCCGGCAACAGGTAGAACGGTTAGAACAAATGGAAAACTCAGACGTCATCATCTACACCACCCCGTTTTGCGGTTACTGCTCGGCGGCCAAGTCGCTGTTGCAGAGTAAAGGCGTCGAGTATTTCGAAATAGACGTCAGCACCGACAAAGCGCTGCGCGAAGAAATGATGGAAAAAAGCGGCAGAAGAACCGTTCCGCAGATATTCATTAAAGGTGAGCATATCGGCGGTTTCGACGATATGAACGCCCTCGAGCAGGCCGGCGACCTCGACCCCCGCCTCGGCCTGTAAGCCATACAGTAACAAGCCCAACACAGGACAACACGATGAGCGAAGCGGCAAATGGCAATGGCGCCGGCAACGGCGGCAAGCAGTTCGTACTGCACACCCTCTATATCAAAGACATTTCATTTGAATCGCCGAACAGCCCGCAGGTGTTCAGTGGCATGAGCGCCGACATGGACACTCAGATGAACATCAAAAACTCGCATCGTGATCTGGGTAATGACCAGTACGAAGTGATCCTGCATCTGGAAGTGCACGCTAAACAGGGCGACAACACGGTGTTCCTGATGGAAATTGATCAGGCCGGCGTATTCGAGTTGAAAGGCTTCGGCGAAACCGAGATCAAACAGATCATCGGCACTCATTGCCCGGCAACTCTGTTCCCGTATGCCCGCGAAACCATTTCATCAACCATTGGCAAAGGCGGTTTCCCGCCGCTGGTTCTGCAACCCATTAACTTTGATGTGTTGTATGCGCAGTCCCAGCAGACCGGCACACCGAACGCATAAGCGTTTCAGACAAAGACGTATTCAGGACGCGCCTGTGGAGAAATCTGCTGGCGCGTTTTTGTTTGCGCGTGCTTACCTAAATTAACCGTGCAGATACGGTTACAATGCAGAGATGACAGACGTTAACTGCACCACCGGACACTCTATCGCCGTGATCGGCGCAGGCTCCTGGGGTACCGCGCTGGCGATACAACTGGCGCGCGCCGGCACTGATGCCTGCCTGTGGGGTATGGAAAAAGAAGTGATGGATGCGTTGAGCAACGACCGCATCAATCATGTGTTCCTGCCTGACATTAAGGTGCCTGACAATCTGCGCATCTGCCCCGATCTTGAAGAAACAGTGCGCAGTCACCGCGATATTCTGATGGTGGTGCCCAGCCATGTGTTCCGCATGGTGCTGGAGCAGATCAAACCCTGGCTGCAGCCGGATGCCCGCATTGCATGGGCCACCAAAGGCTTTGAACTATCCACCGGCAAGCTCACTCATCAGGTGGCAGGCGAAGTATTGGGCGACGACACACCACTGGCTGTGGTTTCCGGACCGACGTTCGCCACTGAAGTAGGCAAAGGCCTGCCCACCGCTATGACTATAGCTGCCACCGATGACACTTTCGGCAATGATCTGTCAGCTGCGTTCACCAGCAAGACCTTCAAGGCTTATACCTCGGATGACCTCATCGGCGTGCAGATAGGCGGTGCTGTGAAGAACGTACTCGCGATTACTACTGGCATGTCGGACGGTCTGGGCTATGGCGCCAACACCCGCGTTGCGCTGATCACACGCGGTCTGCTGGAGATGTCGCGCTTAGGCGTGGCGCTGGGCGCCAAAGAAGAAACCTTCATGGGGCTGTCCGGCATGGGTGACCTGGTCCTCACCTGCACCGACAACCAGTCGCGCAACCGTCGCATGGGGCTGGCACTTGCCTCCGGCAAGACGATGGAAGCAGCGGCTGAAGAAATCGGTCAGGTCGTTGAAGGGGTTAAGGCTGCCAAAGCAGTGCATGAGGTGTCCGGCAAGCTCGGCATTGATATGCCCATTTGTGAGCAGGTCTATCAGATGCTGTACGAAGGCGTATCGATGGAAGAAGCAGTGAACAATCTGCTTGCCCGGCCTGCTACTGAAGAGTTCTCTGACTAGTTACCGACTGCCGGCAAAGCCTTGCTGGCGCCATGCCTCATAGATCATTACTGCGGCGGAGTTCGACAGATTCAGGCTGCGGCTATCTGCCAGCATCGGTATTCTTAAGCGCTGCTCCGGCGGCAGCGATTCAATGAAATTCATAGGCAATCCGCGGGTTTCAGGGCCGAAGATGAAGATGTCGCCGGGCTGAAACTCAGGCTCTGAATGCGGCCGGCTGGCCTTGGTCGTCATGGCGAATGCCCGCCCGTCGAGCTGCAGCAGGCACTCATCCAGCGACTGATGCTCGGCTACTGTCGCAAACTCGCCGTAGTCGAGACCGGCACGACGCAGCTGTTTCTCATCGAGAGAGAAACCCAGCGGGTGAATCAGGTGAAGACTGCTGCCGGTGTTCGCACAAAGGCGTATGATATTGCCCGTGTTCGGGGGTATCTCCGGCTCAAACAACACCACATGAAACATCGACTGAACACTCGCAGGACTAGTATCCGATGACCAACACGCTGGACCCAAAACTCGCGGTGGACTTTCTCGGGCTCAAGCTCGACTCACCCATTGTGCTGCTATCGGGCTGCGTCGGCTTCGGCGAAGAATACACCCGCGTCGAAGGTTTCTCTAATACCGACGTTGGCGCCATCGTGCTCAAAGGCACCACCGGTGAGTTGCGCCCGGGCAATCCGCCACACCGCGTGTACGAAACCCCGCAGGGGATGCTGAATGCGATCGGGCTGCAGAACCCGGGTGTCGATACCGTTGTCGACAACATCCTGCCGGAGCTCGATTTCGCTGAAACCCGCTTCATTGCTAATGCTTGCGGCTCCACGATCGAAGAGTACATCTACGTCTGCGAGCGCTTTGAGGACTCGCCGATCGATGCCATTGAGATCAATATTTCCTGTCCGAACGTGAAAGAGGGTGGCGTGTCTTTCGGCAACGATCCCGATATGTCGGCACGCGTGGTAGAAGCCTGCCGCAAAGCTACGAACAAACCGCTGATCGCAAAGCTCTCACCGAACCAGACCGACATCGCCTATAACGCCAGCCGTTGTATCGAGGCCGGTGCTGACGGTCTGGCTGTCATCAACACGATGATGGGCATGGCCATCGATGCCGAAACCCGTAAGCCGATTATCGGTAACGTGCAGGGTGGTTTGTCCGGCCCCGCCATCAAACCCATCGCTTTGCTGAAAGTGAAGCAGGTGTATGAAGTCGCCAGCAAACACAATGTGCCGATTATCGGACAGGGCGGTATTTGCAACGCGACCGATGCAATTGAAATGCTGCTAGCCGGCGCGACTACCGTCGGTGTAGGAACTGCGTTGTTCTACGACCCGCTGGTTTGCAAAGAGATCAACGCGGGCATAACCGACTACCTGAACCGGCACGGCATGAGCTCCGTCAGCGAGCTTACCGGTGCCCTTCAACTGAACTAGACGTGCCCGGGCAAAAGAAGCCTGCTCAAACTGAAAGCCTGCGCGATGCTGTCCGTCGCATCGTACCCCTGATCCCGGAAGGGCAAGTAGCCACCTACGGACAGATAGCTGCCTATGCCGGCAGGCCGAGAGCCGCCAGACAGGTCGGCATGGTACTGGCCGGTCTCCCCGAAAACACGGAGATTCCCTGGCAGCGGGTCATCAATGCCAAAGGCGCGATCAGCCCGCGCGGCAAACCCGGTGCGGTCGAACTACAGCGAATCCTGCTCGAAGAAGAAGGCATAAAGTTCCGTCTGGATGGCACTACAGATTTGAAACGTTACCTCTGGCAGCCGGAAAGCATCCCGAATCAGGGTAAATAGTGCTCTAGTGTATGCTTTTCGCTCAGATACACGTTGTATTAGTAGCGCCTTGAAGGAGAACAACAATGAAAAAACTCTCTGTTTTATTACTCGCACTTCTGAGCATTAGCTTCATTGGGTCGGCCGCTATCGCCGGCGGGCACAAAGGAAAGAAAGCAGACCGCGATGACATGGAAGTTGCGAAAGAGCGGGATGACGACCGGGATGATGACCGGGATGACGACCGGGATGATGACCGGGATGACGACCGGGACGACGACCGGGACGACGACCGGGATGACGACCGGGACGACGACCGGGA
>Ga0070729_10000845_pt1 | contig 56110 bp, 51 predicted proteins | sample tdDd472_FD_66725 | JGI IMG/M metagenome (GOLD analysis project Ga0070729, IMG submission 66725) | Marine sediment microbial communities from the Atlantic coast under amendment with organic carbon and nitrate - tdDd47.2 | ecosystem: Environmental > Aquatic > Marine > Coastal > Sediment | place... | reverse complement strand
TTCTGTTAACCGGTTAATCGCTGCATGAGCAGTACCGTCACCACCCCATATCAATATGAAAGGTTCTTTGCTGTAATAATATTCATTAATTGATTCCAGAAAATGGTCACTGTCTCTGGATTCGATTACATTGAAAAAAGAATATTTCTTTATAATCTTTTTCAGAATCTTTACATATTGAGGGAATCTATTGGGATTAATCACCAGGTAGCATATTTTTTTATTCACATCAGTCATGCTTAATAAGATAACATAATTGTCTTTATTTTAAATAGAGTTAGAAAAAAAAAGCCGACTCAAGCAGTCGGCTTTACGGATTAAGCAGAAATATTCAATATTCATTACTTAATCTCACTTTATCATTACGGCAAATACCGTTATTTGTGTTTAAACATTCCGGAATGTTTACCGGAATCCAACCATTTTGGTGGTATCATCAACTAAGACCTCCCTCATGGAAAACTTTATATTATTAATATAGTTCTCAATATCCAGTATTTCAAGTAAAAGATGAATGAAAAAATAAATTGCTGTCATTGCACAATAATTTATTCTCAGGGTATTCTATGATAAAAATATACAGGTAGATTAAATGAAAAAAAAGATCCTTTTTACCGGTGGTGGAACCGGTGGTCATGTTTATCCGGCACTGGCTATTATTGAAAAATTGAATAGAGATGAAGTTGATATAATTTGGCTGGGATCATCTAAAGGTATGGAAAAAAAAATTGTCGATGCTGTGGGAATCCCTTTTTATAGCATCCCTTGTGGTAAGATGAGAAGATATTTTTCCTGGCAGAATTTTACAGATGTCTTCAAGATTATAGGTGGTTTTTTCGTCTCTCTCTATTATCTTATGAAATTAAAACCATCTTTAGTTTTCTCAAAAGGTGGTTTCGTTACGGTTCCTCCTGTTGCCGCAGCTTCATTATTAAAAATTCCTGTATTTACACATGATTCTGATATTGGACCGGGACTTGCCACACGGATAAATGCCATTTCCGCAGATAGAATTCTTGTTTCATCAGAAAAGAGCCGCAATTATTTTTCTGATAAGAAAAATAAAAAAGTATATGTGACCGGTAATCCTGTTAGAGGTGATATTTCCAGAGGTGATTCCGAAAAGGGTAGAGATATCATCAATCTGAAGAAAGACAAACCTGTTATCCTGATTATGGGAGGGAGTCTCGGTGCAGAACAATTGAATACTCTCGTTTATGACAATATGGAATTTCTCTGTAATAAATACTTTGTCATTCATCAGACTGGAGAAAGGAATTATACGAAAAAGGTTTTGCCGGGGTATTATTCAGTTCCATACTTTGATGATGAACTTCCTCATATTCTGGCTATTTGTGATCTGGTAATTAGCAGAGCCGGAGCCAGTGCTGTCTGGGAGTTTGCCTCTGTTGAGTTGCCGTCAATATTGATCCCGCTGGAATCCGGTTCGAGGGGTGAACAGGTGAAAAATGCTGAGGTTTTTCAAGAGCATGGATGCTCAATTGTTTTGAGAGGTGATATTTCTTCAGAAACTTTTATGGATTCAATTGAAAATATAATGGATAATAAAGACAAATTATCAAAAATGAAAGAAGCCGCTGCACAGATAGCAAAGATGGATAGTGCTTTGATAATAAAAGATATGATAGAAGAGGTAGTTTAATGGATTTTTCAACACTGGATATAATATTTCTAATCATTATGGGAGTCATGGCCTTCCGTGGTTTATTTAACGGACTCATCAGAGAACTTTTTTCTTTCGGATCACTGATACTGGGACTGATCGCCGCAATGGCAGTATATAAAGCTTTTGCTGAATTTCTCGGTGGATTTCTTGGAACACATTCGTGGGTTGAAGGCTTATCATTTTTTATCGTTTTTATTGGAGTTTTCATTGGCTTGAAATTTGCAGAGCGAATAGTCTTGAAAATGATGGAGGAAACTGCTGCATTCAGTGTAGACAAAGGTCTGGGTTTTGTACTGGGATTATTAGAGGGAATAGTCATCTGTTCGCTAATTACATATCTGGTAGACCTCCAGGGGGTATTCAATATGGACAAGATTCTATCAACAAGCTTTTTTGTACCATTCCTGAGCAAAATCTTTCCATTTCTTGAAAGTACCGGTTCAGCAGTAATGAATACAATCAAGAAATAGGGGTAATTGCCAGATGTTTGAAAACCTGCTGGAACAACCTGCAGTAAAAGGGAGATTGATTCACGATATTAAATCGTCATCACTCCCTTCATCGATACTTTTTTACGGTCCTTCTTATTCCGGTAAAATGACGGCCGCTCTTGAATTGGCCCGCACTCTGACTTGTAAGACTGATGAGGCATTGTGGAATTGCACTTGTAAATCCTGTAACAACCACCGTTTAATGAATCATCCCTTTACACTGATTACCGGTGGCCGATACTTTTTTGAGGAGATCTCTGCTTCTGCAGATCTTCTTCTGAAAAATGATAGTCCTGTTTCCAGATTTATGTTTGTTCGAAATGTTCGAAAACTTCTGAAGCGTTTTGATACTGTTTTGTGGGAAGGTGAAACAGCAAAACTGAAAAAATGTCAGTCTCAACTGGCATCGATAACAGATAATATAGAGTTATTCCTACCTGGAGAGGAACTTCCCGAAGAGAAAAAAAAGAAGAAATTAATAGATGCTTTACTGAATGACTGTAAAAAATTAGCCTTAGCTGTTCCCGGATCCACGCCGATCAATCAGATCAGAAAAATCTCAAATTGGGCTCATCGCGCCGGGGAGAGAAAAGTAGTCATTCTGGAAAATGCTGATCATATGCAGGACGGTGCCAGAAATGCCCTACTGAAGATTCTCGAAGAACCCCCTTCAGATCTACATTTTATTCTCGTCACAACCAGATTCGGAGCAATTCTTCCCACCATTAAGTCGAGAGTGAGGGCTTATGGATTTTCCGGAAGAAATGAAGCCCAATGCCATATTGTTCTTAAAAGGATATTTAAAGAAGAGGATACACATTTTAAGACACTCAGAGAATTCTTTTTGTCTCATCACGATATTGATTACAGTGAATTGCGAAAACAAGCAGCATTATTTATTTCATCTGTAAATGATAAGAATATTCTGTTTAGTGAAATATTCCCTAAAAAATTTGAAAAAGATATGTTTATCCCCTTTCTGGAAGAATTAACTATTTCTTTGAATGACCTGCTCAAAGATTCGCTGAAATCGGGTATTAATACCCGCATAACGGGTAATCTGGCAAAATGGAATAAAAAAATAAGAGATTACTCAATGAATTTTGAAGTTCTGAATCAGAGTCATACTCTTCTGCTTGAGAGTCTCTATTATGAAATGAAAGGCTGAATATGAGAAAGTTGACTGAACGGGCAATTAAAGCTTTACCAAGACAGAATGTTGATCAGATCAAGGCTATTGTCAATGATCTTGTAGAAGGCAATAAAGTTCTGGAAACTGTTTTGTCATCTCTCCCTTCTGGGATTATGGTTTCTGATATCAATGACGATCTTATCTTTGTAAATACTCAGGCCCGTAGATTCCTGAAATTGAGAGGTAACGATTTCCTTGAAAAAAAAATCTGGAAAGCAGTTAAAGATCATGATATTTCAGAATTTATACAGCGGAACCTGATTTCTCAAGAGAGAGTGGATGAAGAGGATTTTAATATCCAGGTTGGAGACAAAGTCAGAACTCTCGCTTTGAGCATTTTACCTCTCGTTGATCGGGGAACAATCAAAGGAAGCTTTATCTCTCTTGAAGATGTCAGTGAAAAACGAGCTGAATCTCTCAGGTTGAGGAGAGCGGAAAGCCTTGCTTCACTTACGACATTAGCTGCCGGTGTTGCTCATGAGATAAAAAATCCTCTGGGATCCATCAGCATACATATACAACTTATGCAGAAATGCCTGAATTCAGAAAACGAAGTATGCAAAGACGATCTGTTGGACTATCTGAATATTGTCAATGAAGAAGTAGACCGTTTGAACCAGATAGTAGTCAATTATTTATTTGCTGTCAGGCCTATGGATACAAATCCTAAATGTAGATGCATCAATGCTTTAATTGAAGAACTAATCGATTTTATCCATTATGAACTGGAACAGAATTCTATAGAAATTATAAAAAATCTTGAAGATAAGCTACCGGAATTGAGACTGGATGAGAAACTTATTAAACAGGCTTTTCTCAATATTATTAAAAACGCTCAGGCCTCCATGTCATCAGAAGGTGGTATATTAAAAATCAGAACGTACAAAGTACATGATACAGTAGCTGTTTCCATTTCTGATAGTGGTCCCGGAATACCCGACGATATTAAAAATAAGATTTTTGAACCATACTTTACTACAAGAGATAGTGGTTCCGGGCTGGGTTTGACATTAGTCTATAAAATTATGAAAGAACATTCAGCGGAAATCCGGTTAAACTCTATTTTAGGAGAAGGGACAGATTTTACATTTATATTCCCTATACCTCAGAAAGGCCAGCGGCTGATCGGTTGGGATGGAGATCATAATGAAGTTTAATATACTAGTCGTTGATGATGAGCTGAATATCCGTGTAGGACTCGGGAAATCTCTTGAGATGGATGGATATAAAGTTTTTCTTGCAGAAGATGGTAACGATGCTCTCAAAGTCATGCTTAGAGTTGAAATCGATCTGGTTCTGTCCGACCTTCGAATGCCGGGATTATCCGGTGAAGAATTACTGAAAAAAATCAGCAGTTCCTATCCCACTGTTCCAGTCATTATACTTACCGGTCATGGTACTGTGGAAAATGCTGTAAACGCTATGCGCGACGGTGCTTATGATTTTATGACGAAACCAATTAATCTCGATCGTTTGTCACTCCTGGTAAAAAGAGCCCTGTCCTCGAGAGAACTTGTACTCCAGCACAGAGCTCTGAAAGAAGAAGTTGAAAAGCTCGAGAAGAAAAGGAACTATTCGAATATAATCGGTAAAAGTGCTCAGATGCAGAAAATCTTTGAACTTCTGGCACAGGTTGCACCATCAAAAGCATCGGTTCTTATCACTGGTGAGAGTGGAGTCGGCAAGGAGTTGGTTGCAGATGCATTACATCAGTTTTCCACAAGGGCAGATAATCCATTTATTAAAGTACATTGCGCTGCTTTATCTGAATCCCTACTTGAGAGTGAACTTTTCGGTCATGAAAAGGGATCTTTTACAGGAGCTGTGGGGCAAAAAAAGGGACGATTTGAACTATCAGATAAGGGAACGATTTTCCTCGATGAAATCGGAGAGATCAATCAGTCTGTCCAGATTAAAATCTTAAGAGTTCTTCAGGAAAAATCTTTTGAGCGGGTAGGTGGTGAGAAAACAGTCAATATTGACGTCCGAATTGTAGCAGCTACGAATAGAGATCTGAAAAAAGAGATAGAAGATGGTAATTTCAGAGAAGATCTCTTTTACAGGTTGAATGTTGTGAATATCCATATTCCGCCTCTTAGAGAAAGGAAAGATGACATCCAGTTACTGGCGGCTTCATTTCTCAATGATTTTGCAGAGGAAAACAATAAATCAATTGAAGGTATAGAGCCGAAAGCGGCAATGGCATTATACAATTATCCATGGCCGGGCAATGTCCGGGAACTCAGGAACTGTATCGAAAGTGCAGTGGTCTTATGCAAAAAGCACATCATAACAATGGATGACCTTCCTCCTTCTCTGGCTGATGACCGCGATGGAAATTATATCAAAATAGGAATGGGAGTCAGCCTTGCCGAAGCCGAAAAAATCATCATCAGGAATACTCTGAATCAGGAAAAGGGCAATAAAAGCAAGACTGCTGAAATTCTTGGAATCGGTAGAAAAACACTACACAGAAAAATTCATGATTATGGTCTGGAAGAGGAATTTCTCAATAAAAAGTAAAATCAATAATGGGGTGGTGCCTCATCGGCAGTATAATCTGTTCCTTTACTTTCAATTCTCTCTTCGAGCTGGTTGATTTTATCTTTTAGAATTTGGATCTCCCTAGTGAGTTTATTGTTATTATCATTCTGTTCGATAATCACAGTGTTCAGGTCTTTAACAAAACCCTCGAGGTAGGAAATTTTAATTTGCAGATCATATATATCGTTTTCTATCATAAAAACATTATAGATAAGATTGATATCAAGTTTAATCCTTGACATGTGGAAAAGGCTTCCATATATTAGAAAAATGGATAAAAAAGATGAAGATGATGCATTTAAAGAGCTGGTAAAGGCTCTTTCCAGAACTGATGACAGCGAATTGATAGAAGATTTCCTTAGAAGTCTGCTAACTGATAATGAAGTATATGAAGTTTCATCGCGCTGGGCATTAGTAAAATTAATTGACAGCGGTGTTACACAGCGACAGATATCCAGAGATTTAGGCTTGAGTTTGTGCAAAATCACGCGCGGATCTAAAGAATTGAAGAAAGAAGATTCTTCTTTCCGAAAAATGCTTAATCTAATAAATCAGAGCTGATATGCCATTAGATATATATTATTTATTACTCAACATAGAGTTGATTCTAGCTGCAGTTATTTTTATTTTATTGAGTTTCATCTCTGCTCCATACGGAAGGTTCGGTAGAAAAGGATGGGGACAAATTGTTCCTTCGCGAATCGCATGGATAGTGATGGAGATGCCCTCTTTAGTTATTCCCATTTTGCTGATGATCTATAGCTCTTTTTCTCCAGTATCATTAATTTTTCTTTTAATATGGCTAAGCCATTATTTTCACAGGACAATTATATATCCTTTTCGAATAAGTGATCCTCAGAAACCATTTTCCATTCTCATCCTTATTTGGGGTTTCCTATTCAATATGCTGAATAGTGTTGTAAATTTTTATTTTCTGTTTTTTGTCAGAGTCATTAATGACGTGAGCTGGTTCTACAACTGGAAATTTTTACTGGGGTTATCTGTTTTCATTCTGGGTTTCATATTGAATAAAGAATCTGACGCCATATTGAGAAAGTTGAGAAGTGAAAATGTGAAGTCTTATTCCATACCCCGTGGTGGATTATTTCGATGGATTTCCGCTCCAAATTATCTGGGTGAAATCCTTGAGTGGGGTGGATGGGCTTTATTGACCTGGTCTCTTGCTGGTTCGGCTTTTTTCCTTTTTACTATAGCTAACCTGGTTCCCAGAGCCATAATGATCCATAAATGGTATATCAATAACTTTGATGAGTATCCTTCTTCCAGAAAGGCAATACTACCTTTTTTATGCTGACCGTATTATATTAGAAATGTGAGAATACGATTTTTTTTTAAAGCCGGTGAGGTTCATGCCAGTGATACATTGGGAATTGGCGGAGGCTATTTTGTCATTTTTGATAGCTGGATAGCCGTATCTTCTTCAGATACAACTGGTCATGATGATTTGCTCCTGAAAATTGCCATGGAACATCACTGTGATACGGTAGAAGTCAATGTCTCGGGATTGAGGTTTTACTATAAATATAGTTCCTCAGGTATAATTATCTCAGGATCCAGAGAGCCCGATAATCTTGAGTTCGTTGAACATTTCGATAAATACTCCATTTTAATCAAGAACAATGCCCGCTTTTTCTGAAAAAATCACAGCCTCATTATTCCTGAAGCTATTTAAAACAACATGCAAAGGTTTTTCTGAGCCGTTGGCAAGCGTTTTAGCTATTCTTTTACCAGTTTCATCAGAGACTAAATCAGCTTTATTCAAAAGAACAATTCTCCGACAACCTTCAGGAATATTTTTAAATAAGCCCAATGGATGATTAATTAACTTAATAAGATCATTTTCAGTAATTAAATCGGATTCATTTTTTCCTCGAATTAGTGAAAACAATTCAGGTCTATGTACATTTTCTGTATCAGCTTTCTGCCCGAGACAATCTAAGCCGATAACTCCGATGTATATATTTGTCGAATTACAAATAACCGGTTCATGTAGTGCCGGAGCTTTTATTGGCCTGCCGGCAGAGCCGTCAGATTCAATAATGACATAATCAAAAAAGTCTTTAACATCGTCAACAAATGCTGGTGAGCATCCTTTGAGTTTATGTGAATCAGAACTGGTAGAGGAACCGCAGAGAACAATATTCTTTGTTTTTTCTGAGTTGATCCTCTTTATAAATTCTAAACTGCTTTCTTCAATGATGAGATCAAACAGTTCCGATGATTGAGGTTTCATAATCTTTGTTGTTGTTGTTATCAATACTTTGAAATCTTTCAACTCCTCTGCCAGAGAGAATAGGGTTGATGTTTTTCCACCACCACCACATATGGAGATCACTGATTGATTTTTATTTAATTTGAGAGCCTTGCCTAAAGTCATAATTTATATGATATCAAGAGAATAACTCAGCATTTTATCATCATCAAAAATAAAACGGCCTTCTATTTTTTTACCCTTGATAACGTGGGGAAGCCATAAGAGGTCGTCTTCCCACATTTTAGTATAGGGTATATCTGAAATTGACACCCAGAAGGGATCGGCCTCATCCGTTTCTGTTAGAATCCCTCTGCTGCTCTCTGCTGTAAATACAGTTCCTTTCATTTTTAATCCATTGGTAAACTGAAAATAGAGAGTTCCAACCTCTTCCATATTAAGAGGAGTCAGTCCGACCTCTTCTTCTGTCTCTCTGATAGCTGCTTCAAGTTCAGTTTCTCCAGATTCAATGTGTCCCCCGGGGGCATTGACTTTTCCTTTGCCGAGACCTCTTTTTTTGTGCATTAGCAGAACAGAATCTCCAGAAAAAATATAGGTAATAACTGCATATTTATCAGCTTCCCATAATTCCCAATCTATTTGTTTTACATCTGTGGCATCTTTTGTATTTATCATATTAGTTTATCCCGGTAATAGAAATATAGAATTCCTTTTCCTTCTCATTATTAATTTCATTAGGCATCTCTGTAAATAGATAAAAGAGCCTATCTTTTCCAGCGAGCAATGGTGGATTTTTTTTATTAATTAATACCTGATGATCTTCAAATAAAAGATCTCCGTAGATATTTTCCCAGCTCAGTTTAACTTCCAGGTTGTGAATCTCATTCAGCCCCAGGTTTTCAAGGTGGATTTTAAAATTTTTATATGAGTGGGAATAACTTTCATAGGCATTTTCATTTTTCAGATTGATATTGATTTTTATACCTTCGGGCCGCGAAGTTTCCCATTCGATATATACAGGTAGAGACTCTTCCGCGGATATTTCTTCCTCGGAAAAACTGTAGTTACTCATGTTCAGCGAGACTTTTGCTATATCGGGCGGAAGATAGTGGATGAAGAAAAACTGATCGAGCAGGATTTTTTCTCCTCGAAGGACCAGGTGATCTTCTTTTATCAGAGAAACAGTTTTTGTAAAGAGAGTTTTCCCTTCAGTGCTGACAAAATTAATATCCAGATCGGCAGATTTTATTGTTTCCTTTTCGGCACTGATTTCTCCCTGGAGAGTATATGAGTAGGAGCCATTTGTTTTGGCAATCTGCGACTTATCAATATTAAAAATAAAATCTTTATTGAGACTGCTGATTTGTGGTTCAATTTCCAGTTCTGTAAATTGAATGGTCTTTATAGGCTCAGGTTTCACCCATTCTTCATCTTTTCCCATGGCATAATTATTGAAAAGGGGAATGATGTATTCTCTCTCTACAAAAACAGCGATAAGAGCAATGACAATGATTACCAGAAATAGAGGGCCGAGGTATTTGTTGTGTATTCTACCGCTTATTCTATCATCTTTTTTCTGGATTTCTTTGAGAAGAGACCTGGCTATAGGATTGTCATTATTTAATGATATTGAGATTGAGGCTGCTTCAAAAGCTAGATCTCTATCTGCTTTTTTGTATCCTTCCCTGTTGGCTCTCATTAAATAGAGCTGGGCAATTTTGTTGCGGAATTCGTCTGAAAAAGGATTGATTTCTACAGCCCGTTCCATCGAAAAAATCGCTTCACTCAGTCTTTTTGATTTGAGTAATTCTTCCGAACGGCTTTGATGATTTAAGGATAATCTTTCAAGCTTTTCAAGCTCATCATCTGAAAAAGCATAATTTCGAAGACAGTTTTTCAAACTTTTAAAATCTTTATTATCCTTGTCCTGTAAGATTGAAATTTCTTCAATATAATTTTTTAATTTGAGTGCTGAGTCGTCCACAATTAGACTTTATCATGAAGTACTAAAAAAATCATAGTTATATACCGATAAAGTTTAAATAAGGTAAAAATGAAACTAACCATATTTTATGATAAACAGGACATTGAGTTCCTACTGCAGTTTACTCCTATCTCAGAAGAATATTTTATCGAATCATCGGGGTATGCCGTTGATTCTGATTGGGAAATGGGAGAAGACGCAGGTTTCGATGAGAAGCTGGCTTCTGCGACTAATCTCTTAATAATTCTTTCCAATGTAAGCATAAATTGTAAATGGATTTCCTATGCACTGGGATATGCACGAGGGAAGGATATTAACTGTCATTTCTACTCAGTCGATTCAGTTCTACCGACATGGAAAGAAGTCTATAGCATCAGTAAGTCTATAGATGATCTTGTGAAATATTATAAGTATTACAATGAACAATGGTTTGAAGAAGCTACTGTGCGCATTGCTAAAAAATCACTAATCGATCTTAATCTGGATATAACTTTAACAGCTTTTGTAGAAGTGGTTAAAGATGGCGATTGTATGCTGGCCGGGATTTATCTGGATGCAGGTTATCAGGCAACTGATATGGACAAAAACGGTGTACCTCTCATATGTTGGGCTGCGAGAAAAAGGCGGCTTCCCATGATGCAATTGCTTATGCAGGCGGGAGCTGATATTAATGCAGTCAGCGGTGACAGGAATGATACCCCGCTTATAGATGGCGCTTCTGAAGATGACTTTGAAATAGTTTCTTTTATCCTCGAGTACAAACCGGATCTTGAAATAAAAAGTAAAAACGGCCAGACAGCTCTTATAATCGCCTCGGGACATAACAATCTGGAAATAGTAAAACTTCTTGTAGAAGCAGGTTCCGATACCCTTACAACAGATAAATTGGGTATGTCTGCAGTTTCTTATGCTAAGATGCAACAGAATCAGGAAATACTGGCACTATTATCACCAGAATATGAATAGAATTATTCAGCGGTTTGTCTCTCCAGCATCTCTTCCTGAAGCTGGAAGGAATTCGTTGCTGTTTCAATCATTTCTTTTGCAGGAGTAAAGATGGGAATTAATTCCAGACACTCTTCCCATTTCTTAATTGCTGCTCTAAAATCGCCTTCTGCATAAAGTTTCAATCCTTCAATATACAGAACTTCAGCGCGTTCTTCTCTGTCTTTTCGGCCATAATCGCCTAAATTTATTCTTACCTCGAGACTGATTCTGTCCAGTTCATCAAATTGTGTTACCAGGTCCAAAGTGTAGTTCACAACAAAATCAACTTTTTTCAGTTCCAGCGCTGTTCCAATGACTAATCTCGGTTGTCCGGTCTTTAACAAGACACCGCTCTGCATGGATAGAAAATTTGTTAGAGTCAGGTTCATTCCCACAGCAAAATAAAATTTTTCGGGATCTGTCGTCTGTATCGGCAAGGGGTAATTAAAATCAAAAGTGAGTATTAAAGGTCTGAACGGGCTGTAGGCCAGACCGGCACTGAACAACGCCGGGAGTGGATCAATGGGTGAATCAGCCGAGCTGGGGGAAATTAATATTTCTGTACCAATGTTTTTAAAAGAGAATCCAAGCGAGAAATTCTTGTCTCTTGAGAAATAGGGTTTGAGAAAATTGAATCTGGTAATCACACCAAAATCACCCATTAGGGCAATGGCAGATTGTCCGGTCGCTATCGAGTAGGGGACATTTCTATATCCGAATTTGAAATTCGCACCAACAGAAATTCCATCAAAATAAAAGGATTTCAAAAAATTATAAGAAAAGTTTGCTGTTCCTATTGCCTCCCAGTAATACCCAAGAGAATAATCTTCCGTATAATCGTTAGAATACCTGTCACCGTATTCATCAACTCCCGTAAAGGGGAGATACATCATTTTTCCGGCCAGGCCCATTCCTATATTGCCGATCCTTGTAGCGAATATCACACTTTCTATATTGACATCATTTATCCAGTTATTATGGAGAAAGGAGAGTTCTGTATTATCGACAAGGGAGCTGGCAGCGGGATTTGATTCGATAAAACTTGAATCGATAGCTACAGCTGTAAAAGCTGTCCCCATACCTTCATATTTTCCGCCTGAAGGGATACGCAATATGAGAAAAGAATAGATTCCTGAACTGGGATCTATGCCGAACATCGATGACCAGGAGCTGTAATATTCACTGAAGTCTTTGCCGCTAATTGAAGACAGAGATAGTATCATAAATGTGAGAGCGGCTATTTTTCTTTTCATAATCCTATCTCCAGTATATATACAGTTATTACTTTTATCTAGGAAGATAAAAAAAATGCCGATAATGGTATACATTGGATAGTGAAATAATAAAGAACCTCGCAGTAAGCTACGAGGTATCTGCGTTCGTAAAGGTTGCGGCTATGCCGCGAAAAATGGATAGCCTACATCCTCGGAGCAAGCTCAGAGGTATTTCGGCACGAATAAAGGATTTGGAAGAAATATAAAGTGAAATTTAGACTCAGTATCAGAAAAATGGCGGTATTACTCATATTTATAATGACAATACCGCTCTCTCTGTTTTCTGAGGAGCTTACGAATAAAGAGTTAAATGAAAAAATCAAACAGGCTCAGGCTTATTTTGATGATAGGGAATATGATAAGGCAATTCAGATTCTGACAGAAGTTGTAGAGAGTAATCCCGAAAGACTTGATCAGGCTGTCGACCTGATGGATAAAATTACCGAAATCAGAAATCAGTATAATGAAAAATACAAAGAGCTTATTGAAGCACTTTATGTTGATGAAGATCCGGAGAGAGCCCTTGAGCTTATTGCCGAAATGGAAGCAATAGAAAAAAATCCAAACGAAGTGGCAAAAAAAATGATCAGGGATGCGAGGATATCTGCTGAACTCGTCTACAATAAAATTCGTCTTCGTGAAATCATGGATGAAGCGAAGATTGAACTGGATCTAAAAGATTATGCAGATGCCCTGGTTCTCTACGAATCGGGTTTTGAACTTGGACTGCAAACATATGAAGAATCGGAAATCGTTTCGGAAATCGAGAAAAACTCTGTCCAGCGAGCCATTTCAGATATTCAGGACAGTGCTGTTGCTTATCTTGAGAATGGTCAGAATTTAGTTAATCAGATCAATTCAATAAGAAACAGGTTATCTGCGACAGCTTCTGATGGGCTTATTGATGAATTTAATACACTTGTCAATCTTATGAACCAATTTTCACAGGAAAGAAATACCTACTTTGAAAAGAGCAAAATCGTTGATGACAGTCTTGAGATCATTGTCGCCTTTGACAAAAATGCACCAGAGCGATTTTTCCTCGATTTCTCAAAATTCCTCATTTATGGGAGAAATGATGTAGATTATTATGAAGGGATCATCAGCACTACCGATCTTTTCTGGGAAGATCAGTTTCAGTCTCTGGCAGCGATTGTAGATAAAGCTCTGATTGATTCGTATAATTCTGCAGTTATCGAATATAAAAGAGGCAATTTTGATGTTTCCGAAAGTCTGTTCGACGACACTTTAAATTACGCAAAGAATGCCATTCTCGTATATGAAGCTTTGGATAACAGGCTTTCGATTAATATTGATTTCTCACTTGATGAGTACAGTTCAGATCTTATTCAGAATTATTATGGAAAACTTGTCGATGGGAGAATACTGGCAAGAGTAACTGATTCTTATAATAAGATGATTGCACTTCGCAGAGGATTTTCCGATTATGATCTGACAGGCGAGCAGTCTCTTGAAGACCTCTATGAACTCAGAGTTCAAATTGTCAAAGATTTGCCTATTATCGATGAGGAAGAACTTCTATGGGACACAATTGGCGGATCTATAAACTGGTTGGAAGATTATAATGCACATCCGGAAACCGCAGATGGTGTTTACAATCTCGTCCGCTCTGATATGTCAGCTCTGAAAAATGAAATGAAAGATATCAATCTGGCTATTCTGACCAGATTAACAGACCGGGAATACGCCCGTATCACTAATGCTCTTTCAGATTTCAACGACGAATTTGAAGAGAATCAACTCATTATTGACGGGATTATTGATAGTGAAATAGTTGCCTATACAGGTGATGACCAAATAAAATCAACTTTTCCCCAAAGAGCATTGCCCAATCTTGTATCTCTTCTGGAAGATTTGAAATTATTAACTGAAGATACTCAGGAAATAATAGATACATTCGAACAGAGCGGTATTGAAATAACAGAGGGATCCACTATAGATGAATTCCTGATTAAAACAAAACTGGTACTCCCTCAGATCAGTGAGCTTGTATCATCGACAGATGAACTTGAGATATTGGCCAGAGATAACATATTCAAGGCTGAAGGTCTGGAGAACCAGGGGAACAAACTGATCGATAACGTCAGGCAGATAGTCAACAGTTCCAGAGCCGACAGAAATAGTTTTGATAGAGCCAGAGAAAATCTCAAAGATGCGAGCAGCGCTTATTTTCAGTCATTCTCATATATGGAAAATCTGGATCTCAGAAAAAGAGCCGATGAAGACATAGCCGGACTGCAGCAGGGACTTCTCGATGCAGAAAATCGTCTCGTTGTTGCCGATGTCCGTAATTTCATCAATCAGGGGAAAGAGGCTTATGTCAATCGTCAGTACGGACGAAGCAGAGTTTATCTCGAAAGAGCTCAGAACCGTTGGCTGACAACCAATTCCGATGATCATCCGGAAATCCAGTACTGGATGGCTCTTGTTGATCTTGCACTGCAGTTTGATAGAGGAAGAACTATCAGCAAAACAGAACCTCTTTATGATGAAATGACACAATTTCTCAATCTGGCTTACTCAAATTATAATAGAGGTGTGAATCTGATTAGCAGTGGTGAAAGGACTGAAGGACTTCAAGCTCTTGATGGGGCTCTGGAAACTCTGGAAAATGTGACTATTTTCATGCCTAAAAATGAATCTGCCAGTCTTCTAAGATTGAAAATTGCTCAATTAATTGATCCCGATGAGTTCCGTGAGAGTTTTTCTATCAGAATTGATGAAGCCTGGGAAAAATTGCAGTCAGATAATAAAAGTACCCAGGGTGAGGGATATATTGAACTCATTGACCTCAGTAAAATAGATACTAATTATCCGGGATTGCAGAATAAAATATCCATTGCGGAGTTTGATATTCTCAAGACTCGTCAACGTCCTCCCAATCCGAAAGATCTTGCCGATAGTTCAGCACTTTATACACGCGCAGAGACCATCGTAGAAGGTAATATACGATCTCAGTTCGAAATCGCTTTAACTTATCTCGATCAGGCTATAGAATTGAATCCGAATAATACAGATGCCATATCCCTGAAAGATAAAATCCAGGTAGATACAGGTGGACAAGCCACTTTCGTTCTTCCCACAGCTTTGGAAAATCGATTCAGAGAAGCTTTGGAGCAATTTGAACAGGGGAATAATCTCAATGCTTTCCAGATTATCCAGGACCTGAAAAAAGATCCGAGAAGTGCATCATATCCACCATTACTGAAACTTGAGGAGAGAGTGAGATTAAAACTTCAAAATTAAAAGCAGCACTTGCAATATTGATCTTCTTCCAATCTCTCTTTTCACTCTACTCTATAGATTTCTTTTGGGAAGAACCGGAAATCATTGCGGAGAACAGTTATTTTCCTCAAATAAAGTCTGGTAACGATATTATTGTTTCTGTTTGGCAGGAATATAAAGAACAGGATAATAACAACGGTTTTATTTCTCTATTCAGCTCTACTTCAACAGATGGAATCACCTGGTCGGAAAAAGTAAATATCACAGGTGAATTGCCTTTCAGCTGGGATCAGAAGGTCTCTCTATATTCCATGATTGTTAATGACAAGGGAGAAATTACCATTGTTTTTGCCGGGGACGAGAGACAGTTTTCCATTTATCGTTCAATTGACAAAGGTACCACTTATGAAAAAACTTCAGTTATCGATTCCGATACAACTGTAGTAGCCCCGAGACTGTTTTTGAAAGAAAATGGTGAACTGATCCTTTTTGCAACGAAGAAAGCCAGTTTGATTCTTGAAGGGATTCCCGAAACTCTGTCTATTTATTACGCAGAAACTGATGCAGCGGGTAATTGGGATTCTTTAAAACGATTTGTGGAAAATGACAATCTCATTCAGAGTTTCCTCCCTTATTACACTAGTTGGAATGGTGATGAATATGTTGTTTTTCAGGCCATTATCTCAAGTATTAATTTCCAGCTGTTTTTGAAGAAAAGAGATAGCGAAACAGGAGAATGGAGTGACACTCAGCTAATCACTGATTTTTCAGACCCGATAAATCCGGACATAGCGTCTAACGACTTCAGTAATCAGCGACCATATCTGACATCAGCCGGTGATCATATGTCTATTGTCTGGGAGAGAAATGAATTCGGTTTGAACAGCCAGATCTATTACGGCCATCTCGATGAAAATGGAGAGTTTTCCAATATTGATGTTGTCTCAGATGATTTTAGGATTTCAGCGTTTCCAAGAATCGAGTACCAGGACGGAGAAGAGATTCTGCTTTGGTTCGATAACAGAGACGGGAACAGAATTATTCTCGCTCAGAAAAGAGGATTATTCTGGGATGATAATATAATAAGTACAATCAATGGAGATTCAACATACGGTCAGCCAGTATCTTTCAAATCAGAAGAGGGAAAAGATCAGCTATTAATTGCCTGGGAAAATATTTCCGGAAATCGAAACCGTACAGTAGTGTTGAGCCCTGACCAGACTGTAGATTCTCCGGGAATCTCTCCTGTCAACTTTACCAGAAACCGAAGATCAGCAGTCGAATTTCCAGTCTTTACATGGTCTGAACCTGCCGATTCATCGTTTATCAGGGGATATAGTTCAATCTGGACAAGAGACCCAGAAGAAAATCCTCCACAGAAACTGGACCTACGTGGAGATCCTCTAAAGAGAAGAGCTACTTTTCAGGCTGATGAAGAGGGAATCTGGTATTTCAAAGTCATAGCAGAAGACTATGCTCTCAACTGGTCTGAACCTGAAACCATTTCTTTTTATTATGATATTACCCCGCCGAAAGAGGTCGTTTTTGTTGAAACCCCTACAGATCCCTTTGGTTTTGCTCTTTCAAACAGTTTTGATCTGAGATGGGAAGATCCCCCTGAAGAAGATATCAACCGGTATTTTTATAAAGTCAGCTATATGGGATCTGAACTTTTGGATTCAGCTTATACCCGAATAGACTACAGTACTGAAGCCACTGTAGTTAACATCGAAAAAAAGGTTTCTCTCAGAAACTATGATAATGGTTATTGGGGCATAACTGTAATTGCAGAGGATACCGCTGGAAATAGAAGTCTCCCGTCTATGCAGGTGTTCAGGCTCAATAAGTATATTCCCGTAACGTATATTTCGAATATTACATCTGTAGTCGATGATCTTCTCCGTATTACCTTGACTATAAGAGGCCGTGGTTTCGCGACACAAGGTGATGTTGAGTCAATAATCATTGACAGAGATGGTAAGGAACCGTGGGACTATCAATATACTCTGGACAATAATGATTATAAAGTTACTAACGATCGTATGATCAATGGACCTTTAATAGATGATATTGAAGGTGGAATTTACAATATCGCTGTGAAACATCCCACCCGTGGTTTAGTTTTCGCAAGGAATCAGTTGAAGTTCGAAGCAACCGGTGTTGTTAAATTCGGTGATTTCTCAACAGATTACAAATCTATCTGGGATGTCATCCCCTATAATGTGCGTTCAATTCCAGGTAATTTCATCCTCGCTGTCACAGTAATGTTTCTACTGTCTCTGATAATGACTTTATCAGTATTTAAACTGCTGCAGATCAATAAAGAAGTAAAAGAACTCACTTATAATAGCAAGGCACTTTTCGAAGGCTCGCAATTAACCGATGAATTAAAGAAGGAGAGATTAAAAATTATGAAGCGAAAAGGCGTCGGTTTGAGAATGAAATTCCTTATGGCTCTTCTTTCTCTGGTAATTTCCGTAATACTTATGATTGCCATATCTCTCGGATTATATATGATTGATGCCCAGAAAAAAAATCTGGCAAACAGTATGAAACAAAGAGCGGAGCTCCTTTTGGAAACTCTTGTTTCAAATGCGGAAAACTCTCTTCAGCTATCCGGAATAGACCGAAGACTTGGTTTAAATGTAATACCGAAACAGATTTTAGCAATGGATGAAGCACAATATACGACTATTTCAGGACTTGGTCAGAATGACCAGGGATTATATAATTATATCTGGGCTACAAATGATGAAACTATCAGTAGTAAATTCCAGCTTCCTGAAACTCTGAGTCAAAGTGAATATGACAGTATAATAGACAAGCTCTCTGATGATGACCTGGCTGTTTTCAATTCTGTATATACAGAAGAAGATGGAAAAATACTGAGTATTACAGATGCCCTATCTGAAAACAAGATACATATTGCAGAATTACTTTCTACATTGGGAATTTTTGATGAATACACCATAGGTGGAGAGAAACTCATCTATGATGCAGTATCTGATTCTATACCTGATTCTCTTATAAACGTTGAAAACAAAATCAATGAAGAAGGAAAAAAAGCAGTTGGAGATATTCCCGATCAAATTGCTGAATTGAATAGAACAGGTGTACAACTGGCTCTGGCAGGAGCTTCTGCGGAAGAGATCAATCTTATTAATGATGATATAAGGGTCTTATCTGAACAGCTCGATGAAAAGCTGACAAATATTGCCAATACATCTTTTATTTATCCCGATTATATTCCTGAAGAATTAGATAGGGATCAATTGGAATATATATTCTACAGACCAATTGTGTATCAGGATTCCTCTTCCGATAGCTATTATAGAGGAGCAGTTCGTCTGGGTGTTTCTGTTGAATTGATTCTCGATGCAATTGATCAGATTATCATCAACCTGATTCGTATAACAGTTCTTATCTCTCTTGCAGCCCTTGCTCTCGGTGTAGTCGGAGCATTAATCCTTGCATCAACCATGATCAACCCGATCAAAAAACTGGTAGAAGGGGTTGAGAGAATCAGAGATGCAGAAGATATAACAAAACTCACCGAGAAAAAGATCATTGTTAAATCCAAGGATGAATTGTATGACCTGGCGGAAACAGTGAATGAAATGACATCTGGGTTGATCAAAGCTGCAGTCGCCAGTCAACAGGTTACTTTAGGTGCTGAAATTCAGAAGAAATTCGTCCGCCTTGAACCTGTTCCTTCCGGTGAAGAGAGAAAACTGCCAACCGGTGAAACTTTAAGTGACAACGCTGACTTCTACGGATATTACAAAGGTGCAAAAGAGGTTTCGGGAGATTATTTCAATTACACGCAGATTGATGAGAATCATTATGCCTGTATAAAATGTGATATTTCCGGTAAAGATATACCGGCTTCCCTGCTCATGGTTGTTGTTGCAACGGTTTTTGACAATTATTGTAAGAACCTCGATTTGAAGCGCGACGGTATTCATTTGAATAAAATGGTGGAAGATGTTAATGATCTCTACGACAAATTGAACTTTAAAGGCAAATTCGCAGCTTTTACAATCATCCTGATAAATATAAAAACAGGCAAAACCTGGATGAGTAATGCCGGGGATAATGTCCTGCATTATTTTGATGGGGCAAAAAGAGCAATGGATTCTCTAACATTAGCCAAATCACCTGCTGCCGGTCCTTTTCCAACAGATCTGGTCAATATGCAAGGTGGATTCAAACAGGAAACCCATACTTTTCAAAGAGAAGATATTCTTTTTCTTTTTACCGACGGAATTGAAGAATCGCAAAGAGATTTGAGAAATACCGATCTTGAAATTATTGAATGCGAAGGTTGTGATTTTGCCGGTGTAGAAGGGGCTAAAGAGAACAGGGATACTGACACTCATGTGATTGGGGCAAAGGTAGAAGAATTGGGATTGGTTCGAATTGATATTATTCTAAATTCCATACTAAATGGGCAGACATATGAAATGGTGCATAACCACAATCCCTTTCCAGATAAAAAATTAACTTTTGACTTCACAGGATTAGAAGATTCATTGGAAGCAGGTGTTATTGGAATATTGTCAGTCGATATTGTTTACAGATTGTTTCCCGATCCCGACGCAGGACCAAATGACAAAATACTGGTTTATAGAAAATTTGATGAATTTTTAAGAAAACATTTTGATCAGTATGATGAGTATTTCCATCATCCAGTCGATCATCCGGACTTTCCGGAATATATGTATTTCACTCATATAAAAGAGACTAAGCAATATGACGATACGACCATTTTGGCGATCAGGTTGAAATAAAATGAAACTCAACAATACTAAAATAGAGCAACTGAAAGAAGCAGACATCAATTTAAATTCATCATTTGTAGAAATCCCCTTCTTATACACACCTGTACTGAAGGAACTGAAAAGAAAAGAATCACAAATAAAAAAAATCTATTTTACTATCAATAGTGAAATGCTCCTTTTCAATGGTGTAGTTTTATCAATCTTACGACTATTTGATATTCCTGAAAAACTGGAACAGGATAAAGATAACGTTTTATTGACATATTCAGATAAAACTATTGAAATCGAATTTACCAATACGGGGCTAATTTACAGTGGCTGTTGTGAACTTCACAATTCAAATCTTGTTTTTTCAGAAAATCTACCATATATCAAAGTAGAATTACCTTCGGAAAGAGAGTCGGTAATTGTATTGCCCGAAGGGGATGGATTTTACTATATGGCTTTGGACAAAAAAGAATCAGAACAAGCCGACCGTCTATCCATTATCGGAAATCCTGCAAAACTGAAGGAATGCTATCTCTGGTTGACGGATCATCTTAATGGCTAAATCATTTCACTGTGATCACTGTGGTGAAGCAGTCAGTCCTGATGAGGACAGATGTCCCAATTGCGGCAGATTTTTCAGAGCCGTAAAGTGTCCCGTCTGTTCCTATACAGGTAAAGGTAAGGAATTTATGAGGGGTTGTCCCTCGTGCGGATATCTTACAGAAAGTGAAAAGGACTCTCTATTATTAAACAATAAAAAGAAAGATGTATTCAGCATTTCAAAACTTTTTGCCTATATATCGATATTTGTACTTTCTTTTGTATTGATCTACCTTGTCTATTTATTTACTAAAATATAAAACCAGCGCTGAGGCCACTGGTAATCTGCAGGCTTTCTCCATTTATATATCTTATTCCCCCGTAAATTGAAAAAGAAAATCCGCTATTACCGGGAGTTGAACTCAGCTCCAGACCCAGAAATAATGGCCACTGACTATTGCTGTTGATATAGGAAGGACTCTGCAGTGATGCTGATAGAGCTGTGGAAATCTCTCCGAAATCAAGAGATACAGCTGCTCTGATATAATTCCATATATAAATACTTCCTGCAGTAAAACCACTATTCTCTATTCCGGGGAAGGATGGTGAAATCTTTATTTCAGGGGTCAAAACAAATAATAAAGGTCCCATTCTATATTGCATTGGCAGTATTATTGACAATCCCGTCAGCCCAGAAAAAGGATCGTAATCGGGAACCATTTCAAAGGAAGATGTTTTTCCATTGTAGTTGAGTGATAAACCGGCAGCAAGAGAAAACCCGTCAGAGCCGTCAGTTGTAAAAAATGCATACTTTCCCGATAGGAATAAATCCAGAGAAGTTTCATTCATTTCGGGGGAAATGTATAAACCCGCTCCTATCGCCAGTTCAAGATTCCTTATGATTGATATTCTCAAACTCATTATTGCAGGAATATAAAGGTCTTCTATAGACGAAGAATTAAATATCGGACTGACAATAGTCTGGAATTGCCCATTGCCCACAGGAAGAGTTTCTGCTGTCGATGCGAAGAGAAACCCACTGAATCCTGTAAAATTGTTTCTCCAGACAGATTTTATTCCCTCTTTTATAGACAGAGATGACTCCATCTGGTCTGAAACCTGGTGATTTTCACCTTCAATTAATATAAGATAATCACCCGGTTCAATTGATTTATAGTTTTCCAGATCAAAAATAAAATCTGTTTCAGCTTCTGTAAACTCGAGTCTTTTACTTTCAATAATTGAGCCTTTGACGGGATCAATAATAGAAATTTTTCCAGAACCGGGTGCATCTGCATAGATCGTAATTTTGGATCTTTTCATGGATCGGCTGTCATTTGTCCAGATAGTTGGTCTGTTTAGAGTTACATTGCTGAATGCGAAGTCCCTTTTTATTAATTCAGGTTTCAATACCAGCTCTTCAATATCATCAACATCAATTACTTCGATATAATCTTCATAACCGAAAGCTGAGATTCTGAGATAGTTTGCACCGAGAGGAATTTCGACTGTATAATCGTCAACTTTGTGGTTGTTAATGTAAACAACAGCATTTTCTGGAAGATCTTTCAATGTTAACTGAGTTGAATATCTTGCCAGTTTAACAAAAACCGAGGTCCTTTCATTAGTAGAAACACTTATTCTGAATTCTGAAGGGTAATAACCGGTTTTATTCATCTTGATTATATAGTCTCCAGCAGGAATATTATTGAGATCCACAGGCGTGTATAACGTTTCATATCCGTTTATTTCGACTTTGACCTTGTCCTGTTCGCAAATCAGCTCCAGGCCCGGTTCAAATTCAAAAGTCCGTTTGTAAATCAGGTCCTGTTCTTCAAAAAGGGGAGAACGGATATAATTTGTACTGTTATAGACATACGTTTCGATAATATTTTTATCTATATCTGATTCCTGTGATATCAATGGAAAAATCATCAGTATAAGGAATCCAGCCACAATTATCTGTTTAAAATATATATTCATATATCAATAATACTTCCAAAGGAAAATAAATCAATGACTTTGAATAATTGGCCGATAGGAAAATGTATGTTCAATAAAAAAACACTCTATCTGCTGCTTATATTTTCTCTAACTTATACATTTTCCCTTTTCTCCCAGGAAAGCTATGAAGAAATACCCAAAGGGTTTCACGATTTTATTTTTGGAGATTCACTGGAGATCGTTAAAGGGAAATTGAAAAATGACAGTTACTTTTCCTATAGAGGCGATCCCGATGTAAGTATGATGCTGACTCCAGACAGGAGCATTATTGATACAGCGGGTAGTGGATTTATAAAGAGGGCTTTTTTTATATTTCTCGATGAAAAACTGTATCAGATAACACTGGTTTTAGAGGAAGAGTTAATTGATTTTTATACTTTCCAGACAGAATTTACAAAAAAATACGGAAATCCTGATTCACTTGATCCTTCCGGTATGATCTGGGAAAATGAGTACAATCGAATTTCTCTGGAATATCCACTTTCAATTAAGTATGTAGATCTGGAAGTTTTTAACGGGATATTGGCAGAATCTGAGGCAAACAGATCAAAAGAACAGGTTTTGAGAGAAGATTTTATTAAATCATTTTAACAGGTGACAAAACAAATATGAGAAAAACGGCAATAACACTTTTAACTATCATCCTTTTTATATCCTGTAATGAGAAGAGTCAGACTGTAGAATTGCAAATAGCTGATAAGACAATCAATGTTGAAGTTGTAGATAACGACCAGTCAAGAGCTCTCGGATTGATGAATAGGGAATCACTCGAAGAGAACAGTGGCATGCTTTTTGTTTTTGAGAGTGAAAGAAAACTGTCATTCTGGATGAAAAACACTCTGATTCCGCTTTCAATTGCATACATCTCTAAAAATGGTGAGATAAAGGAGATATATGACATGTATCCCCTTGATGAAACTTCAGTAAAATCTATCCGTTCAGTATTGTATGCTCTGGAAATGAATCAGGGCTGGTTTGAAAAGAACGGGATTGAAGTAGGTGATTCAATCATTATTCCTGAAAATCTTTAAATTGTGGTTCTGAATCATCAGATTCATCATTTCTGTTTATAAGAATTTCCACTTTTCTCTCGATAGTACTGATCTCTTTTTCAAGTGATGCAGCCAGCCGCATTCCCTCTTCAAAGCATTGTACTGTCTCATCGAGAGCAAGTTCACCGGACTTGATTTTGCTGTTCAAGGATTCCAGTTCTTTCAGATTATCTTCAAATTTGTTCTTTTTCATTCTTTGTCCTCTACTTGTGCTGAAATCTTTCCTGTAGCAAATCTTATTCTTAAAGATTGCCCGATTTCCACTTCTTTTGAATCTCTAATTGAATTTCCCGATGAATCAGTGACATGAGAATAACCTTTTTTCAATATCTCATATGGGGAATTCCCTTCCAGTTCTTTTGTCAGGATTTCCACTTTATGTCTTTTTGATGAAAGAATTTCCTGTATACTCCGTTTCAGAGTTTCTTTGTACTCATCAATTTCCAGAATCAGAGGTTCCAGATATCTTCTGAAATGCAGTGAAATATCTTCTTTGGAAAATGGTTTCAGTTTTTCCCTGATGAGTAATATCCGCGATTGTATGTTTTGTGTCATATCCCTTTTGCACGTCTCAATTGTTTTCAGGATCTCTGATGAACTTTCACAGATCACTTCGGCCGCTGCCGATGGTGTGGCCGCTCTGATGTCGGATACAAAATCAGACAGGGAAAAATCAATCTCATGGCCTATCCCTGTCACTACAGGAATAAAGGATGATGAAATGGCTCTGACTACAAGTTCATCTGAAAAGGGGAGCAGGTCTTCAAGAGAGCCGCCTCCTCTTGCTACAATGATCAGATCTCCCAGAGAGAATTTATTAGCTTTTTCAATCATGTTCTTTATTTGTTCAGCTGAATTGTCTCCCTGAACAGCACAGGGAAGTATTCTGATCTGGACAGATGAGTTTCTGCGGTTCAGAACCTGCATGATATCTCTGATAGCGGCACCTGTCGGCGATGTTATAACAACAACTTTTTCCGGATATCGGGGTAGGGGTTTCTTAAACTTCTGATCAAATAGTCCCTCAGCTGCCAGTCTTCTTTTACGCTCTTCAAGTATCTGAAGAATGTTTCCTTTACCCTGTTCCTCTAATGAGCTGCAGATAATCTGGTAATTCCCTCTTTGGGGATACACACTTATCCTGCCTGATGCCCTTACTTTCATACCGTCTTTAGGTTTGAAAGGAAGTTTTGAAGCGTCATTGCGGAAAATAACAGCTGAAATCATAGAATGCTGATCTTTTAAAGTAAAGTAACAATGTCCGGCGCTGGAAGGTCTGAAATTCGAAATTTCACCTTCTATATAAATCTGTGGAAATCTGGCCTCGAGCAGCATTTTAATAGCCGCAGTAACTTCGGAGACAGAATAGCAATGATTCTTTTCATCAAACATATTCAAATAATACACAAAAAAGGATTAATTCATAGTGAAAAAAATGACGATATTTACCAATATGGGAAACGTCGCAATAATAAATTTAATTGGTAAAAACAAATATTCAGATTTCAGTTTTTTTGAAAAAGAAACTGTATTTCAAAAGGTCGGGATTTTTTCTGATTCTTTACCGGAAAATGATAAACAGGTTCTTCTTCTGACTGAAGATGAAGATTTCGATCCGAAATACACAAAGATCATAAAAGAGAATTGGAATGAAGAGGACCTTTTTTCTGTATTTTCAGATTTATCCGACTCATGTGAAAATATTTTCTATTTCTGGGGAGATTATCCTCTACTCGATTCTAAACTGGCATTGCAGATGTTTGAAAATCACATTAAATATTATGCAGGTTATACATTTGCCGATGGTTATCCTCTTGGATTATCACCTGAAATTCTTCGATCTGAAGATATCAAACCACTATATCAACTGGCAAAAGGCAGTACGAAGGATATATCGAGAAATACAATTTTCAATGTTCTGCAAAAAGATATTAACGCTTTTGATATTGAAACAGAGATTTCTCCAGTAGACCTGCGCATGTACAGAATCAGTTTGAGCTGTGATAATAAACGCAATAGTGAGCAGTTATTGAATTTTATCAATAATGGGATCATCGATGCAGAAAGTCTTCTCGATAAAATCTCCGATTCTGTTCATTTGCTGAGAACAAAACCATCATATTATCAGATTCAGATAACAGATAGTTGTCCTCACCTCTGTTCATACTGTCCGTTTTCCACAGAGGCTGCAAAACCGGAAGCTAATACATCTATGTCATTATCATCCTATTCGCAGTTGCTCGATAAGATAGTTGCCTTGAGCGATGACGCGGTCATCGCATTATCTGCCTGGGGAGAGCCTTCCATGCATGAAGATTTTATTTCAATTGCAAAAGAGACAATCAAACGCAGTTCATTAACACTTCTTGTGGAAACATCGGGTATAGGTTGGGATCCGGAACAACTGAATGAAATTAAAACGCTGTCTGAAAAATACAATAACAAAGTAAACTGGATAGTATCCCTCGATGCCCTTGATAAAGATCTCTATGCAAAACTTCGTGGAGAAGGTTATGATGAAGCCTACAGGACAGCAGATACACTATTGGAATTGTTTGGAGATGACTGTTGGGTTCAGGCTGTGAGAATGAATGAAAATGAAGAAAATCTCGAAGATTTCTTCCGCTTCTGGAAAAACAAAACAGAAAACATCATAATTCAGAAATACGACTGGTTCTGTGGAGCCTATGAACAGAAAAAGATCACAGATCTTTCGCCACTGAAGAGAGATCCGTGCTGGCATATTAAAAGAGATATGTTTATCAAGCTCAATGGCGATGTCCCTCTTTGCCGTGAGGATTTACAATGCGCGATGAAACTGGGTAATATATTTGAAGATGAACTAGACGCCATTTGGGCTAATGGTGAGAAATATTATTTTGATCATATAAATGGGGAATTACCAACTTTATGCAGAGATTGTGATGAATACTATACATTTAACTTCTAAGCAGATAAATACTAACTACACGGTTCTCGGTGGTAAGAAAATTGACCGTGAGAAGAAAGAGAGGAGAGGTTTGTCTATAGTTCTTCTCAATCGCGGCGGCCGACCTTTCAGGCGTGATCTTTTTGATGAACTGACAGGCCTGGGAGCTGTTGAGGTTATTTCAGTAGAACCTTCGACAGTATCTTATGACCTTGAACTATTAACCCGTAAACATTCGGAACTGCGCTTCGTTTTACTTCAGAATGATGTTTCCTGCGGAGAAAGAGTCAATATCGGAATAAAAGAGGCAATCGGAAAATATGTTTTCGTCCTTTGGAACGATATGCATCTCAAAGCTTCTTCCATTTCATCAAGAGTCATAGAGAAAATTGCCGAAAGAGAAAACCTGTGCACTGTCCCTCTTCTGCAGAATAATAAAAATGAAACTGTGCCATCATGCTTTGCTCCGGCTTTTATCAAAGGGGGAGGGATTAAAGTGATTCCTCTGACAGCCGTGCGAAAAGATATGGCTGCTATTTATCCATTCGATTATTGCGGTATATACGATAGTGATAAATATCTTCTCACAGGAGGGTATGATCCAAAATTGACCAATCCTTTCTGGCAGAAAATGGACTTTGGTTTTCGCAGTCATATGTGGGGAGAGAAAATAGTTGCCAATACAGCCATAAAAATAAACTATCAGAATGATATACCCTACGAAGACACCACAGTAGATGAAAATTATAAATTATTCTTTCTAAAGAATCTTTCCATCCGTTTTACAGGAGATGCGGGGTATCTTCCCCTTTCGAGGTTTTTATCTTTCTGGATACGAACGGGAAGTTCTCTTTTCAGTTCGATATCAGAATATAAAATGGCAAGGCGCTGGGTCAAAGTCAATAAATACAGATTTAAAAGTGATGCGCGCAGTATCACAGAGTTCTGGGATGGTGAGGACTAATGACAGCTGTCTGCCTGCAGGTGAGACTTGATTCTTTACGGTTACCGGGAAAAGCCCTGATCCAAATAGAAAATCTGACAATTATCGAACATGCTATGAGAGCGCTTAAAGAAGTAGAAGCTGATTTATTTCTTTTACTGACCACAGAAGAATGTGTTACCCCATTGGAGACATTAGCTGAAAAATGGGGATTTACGATATTTTCAGGACCTAAAGATGATGTTCTGAAGAGATTCATTATGGCTGCTGAAAAATTTAAAATAAAAACAATTATAAGAGCTACGGGAGATAATCCTCTTGTTTCTTCAGAGATAGCAAACAAGGTTTTGAATGAACATATTCAAATATCTGCCGATTACAGCAACTGGTACAATTCTCCACTGGGAACAGGAGTGGAAATTGTAGAAACTGAAAAACTGAAATTAGCAGATATGAAATCAGATAGTTCTTATGATCATGAACATGTAACACCCTGGATATATAACAATCCCGAAATTTTTAACCTGAATATCAAAGAAGTTCCTTCAATTTATCTTTACGATAGCAAAGTCTCTGTTGATACTGAGGCAGATCTGGTTAAAATGAAATACATCTTTAATGAACTCTATGAAGATCATCCCATAGGAATATCAGAATTGATTAACTTTTTAGAACAGGATAGACCATCTGAAAAATGAAGACCCCTATATAATATTACTGATTCCCTCTACGACCGAAGGGAATGGAACTGGACATTTAAAAAGGATTTTGTTGCTTTCATCGGAAATTGACAGTGATGTTTATATAGAGAAATCCGATTTACCGAGAATCCAATGTGTCTTAAATGATTTTCCACAATGCAGAATCATCAGTGATTTTGACCACATTGACAGTTACAGTAAAATTATTGTGGATAAAAGGGAACTGGAAGAAAGTCTTTATCATGATTATCTACAGGGACGAAATATAATTGCCATCGATGAAGGTGGATCTTTAAGAGAGAAATTTCCCTATCTTATTGATATTCTCCCACTTCCCACAAGGTTTGGAAATCCAAATATACGCTCTGTTTCTTTTCTCAATCTTCCTGAAAAAAAGAATGTGAAAAAAAATGGCAGAATATTGGTTTCCTTCGGTGGAGAAGATCCCCGGGGTCTCACAGAAATATTCTGTAGAGATTTGCTTGAGAAACAAAAAGATTTAATATCGTATATAACTATAGTTCTCGGTCCCTTATACAAGGGGAAAACGCCCGATCCGGATTTTCATATACTTAACAAACCCTCAACTTTGACCAATATTCTACCCGAGTATAACGGGTTGATCTGTTCTTTTGGAATTACGGCATTTGAAGCAAATCATCTGAATATACCGGTATTACTGATAAACCCGGGAGAATACCATGAGGAATTGTCGCAGATCAGCGGATTTGAATCAGCTGGAGTACAATCGATTGATATGGATAAGGTGACTTCTTTTATCACTAATCCCCAGAATAGTTCTCTTGTCAAAGTTGACTCAGAAGAGATGTCTCTCAGTAATTTTCTAAATAATCTAGATGATATTGATATTGTCTGTCCCACCTGTTCAAGTCGTGATTTCAAAGTAAAAGCACGGTTCAAATGGAGAACCTACAACCGTTGCGGGAATTGCGGAATGCTATATATGCTGAATTATAACAAAAATAGAATTAAGTACGATAAAGAGTATTTTTTCAATCAATATGAAAATCAATATGGAAAAACTTATCTCGATGATTTTGAACATATTGCACAATTAGCTTCAGATCGTCTTAAAATAATAACAAAAATACATCCCGCCGGTAAAACTATCATAGACGTAGGTTGCGCCTATGGTCCCTTTCTGAAAAAAGCGCGGGATCTGGGATATCAACCATTTGGAACGGATATTTCAGAAGATGCTGTTTCATATGTCAACGATCAATTAGAGATAGAAGTAATTTGCAGTCAATTTGATAAGTTTTCTATTCCGCAAACATGGGGTCTTGATCAATTTGATATACTGACAATGTGGTATGTCATCGAGCACTTCAAAGACCTCACCGTGGTTTTAAAAAAAATCAACACACTGTTGAAGGTGGGAGGAATATTTTCTTTTTCAACACCCAGTGGAAGTGGGATCTCATCAAAAAATAATGAAGTTGACTTTTTGAAAAATAGTCCCGATGATCATTATACAATTTGGGAACCCGAAAGAAGTGGGCAAATACTGGATATATATGGTTTCAAAGTTGTAAAGAGAAGAATTACTGGACATCATCCGGAAAGATTTAATTCTTTTTTATCCAAAAGGGACAGTGGAAGAAAAATTCTGGGACTGAAGAGTAGAATACTGGAATTGGGTGATACTTTTGAAATATATGCAGAAAAAGTGAGAGATTTATGACAATAATGATATTGGGTGCAGGCATTATGCAGGTTCCCGCAATCAGAATAGCGAAAGAAGAAGGTTGGAGAGTCATCTGTGCAGATGGAAATGATAAAGCACCTGCCGTGGGTGATGTCGATCAGTTTCTTCATATCGACCTGAAAGATTTATCTGGCCTGGAGAAAGCTGCCAGGGAAATAAAAGAGTCCGAAGGTCTCGACGGAGTCTTTACGGCCGGTACTGACTTTTCAGCATCCGTTGCTTGGGTGGCGGAAAAACTGGGACTTCCGGGGATAAAATATCACAATGCTCTTAATGCTACAGATAAAATCAGGATGCGGAGTTATTTCAGGGAACATGGTGTTTCTTCTCCTGATTTTTCAGAACTCTCTGAAGGAATGGATTTTTTACAGGAAATTTCTTCTATGGAATTTCCATTGGTTGTAAAACCCGTAGACAGCATGGGTGCCAGGGGTGTGAAAAAGATAAATGATTCTGGAGAATTGAACAGGGCTGTTGAAAATGCTATTAGATATTCAAGAACTGAACGGGCAATTGTTGAAGAATTCATAGAAGGGGAAGAGTTTTCTGTTGATGCCCTTGTATATAATGGAGAAGTAACCATTTATGGACTTGCAATCAGGCATATTTTCTTCCCTCCCTATTTCATTGAAATGGGGCACACTATGCCGGCCCCTATTGATCCTGCTAAAAAGAAAGCTATAGAAGATGAATTCATAAAAGGAATCAAAGCTCTGGGTATCGACAATGGTGCAGCCAAGGGTGACATAATATTTTCAGAAAAAGGTCCTGTAATTGGTGAAATTGCCGCCCGTTTGTCAGGTGGATATATGTCCGGCTGGACATTTCCACTTGCGAGTGAAGTGGAATCAACAAAAGGAGCAATGCAGATTGCATTGGGATTGCAACCGGATCAATATGACGGTAGTTATAAAAAAACTAGTGCTGAAAGAGCATTTTTATCTATTCCCGGTACAATTAAAACTATTGAACTTATTGAAGAAGCTTATGATACGGAGTTTGTAAAAGATCTATTTCTGAGAGTGGAAGAAGGTGATAAAGTGGATTTCCCTGTAAATAATGTAGAGAAATGCGGGAATATTATCAGTTGTCATCTTCAGCGGGACAAAGCTGTGAAATCTGCCGAAACAGCTTGTGCAAAAATTCTGATAACACTGGATGAGACGGACAAAAGGACTGGAGATTTTATATATGGGGATAAATCCTGGCCCGGTGATGCTTTTAATCTGAATAATTACAATAATATTTCATTTTATGATGAGATTTGTGAATCTGTCGATTTTGCATATGATGATTTGCATTTTGAGCAATTCAGACCAGTAAAAATGCCGGATATTTCATTCGAAACAGCCACAGACTGGCAGGGTCGAAAAATTGTCGATGTTTATAATCAGGTTATTGAAATAACGGGCATGACTGAGATAGACGACATTATTAATAGGAGAGCACAGGCTTTGTTCTGGAGATCAATTATTAAGGGAAGTATACAGGGTGGACTTTGGTTTTTTGATAGATTTTGTTCAAAATCATAGAAAAACACTGACAATCATACTTTTTGGATTCTCATTATTTATTCTCAATGCTCAATCTCTGTCTGTAGATGAACTGATCATCCGCACAGGTGCCAGTTTGAGATGGGAGCCCTATAGTCAAATCGGTTTACTTGAAAAAGGGGAAAAATCAATCAGTTTCAGTCTGGGAGATCCCTGGATGGTTTTTAATTATGAAAATAAAATTTCTACAGGAACAATATTAAAAGAAAAAGGAATTCTTATCTTTTCCGAAGAAGCGGCTATGAGTGTTCTGAAGTTTTTCGGTGAAAGTGTAGAGGAAAATGATCCATATAACGTCGGTGTGATACTGATCGATCCCGGCCATGGCGGAAAAGATCCCGGCACTATGTCAACAATTGAAGTTAATGGAGTTCCTGTCGTTATTCAGGAAAAGAATATTGTGCTTGATGTTTCACTCCGCCTCGCAGATATGCTCCGGGAAAAATATCCCGAAAAAAAAATAATGCTTACAAGAGAAGATGATTCATTCCCGACTCTCGATGACAGAGTTCAGATGGCCAACAGTATCCAGGTAAATCCCAAAGAGGGAATAATTTTTATTGCAATACATGTCAATGCATCACTAAATACTAAAGCAGAGGGGTATGAAGTCTGGTATCTACCGAAAACTTTTAGAAGGCAGATCGTAAATCAGACAGACTATGAAGGCGATGATTCTGTGTTACCAGTATTAAATTCCATCCTTGAAGAGCAGTATACAATGGAAAGTGTGAGGCTTGCAGAAAATATACTGCATAATCTCACAGAAGAATTGCCGATCGGAGTTCCAGACAGAGGATTGAAAGAGGAATCGTGGTTCGTAGTCAGAAATGCAAAAATGGCTGCTGTCCTTGTTGAACTTGGATTTGTTACAAATAAGGATGAAGCATTGAGAATGATGCAGACAAACTACTTGAAGAAGCTGACCAATGGACTCTATAATGGAATTAACGATTTTATAGATTATTTCGAAGAAAAAGGATTTAGCAGATAGAATGGATAAAATTATCGGGAAAAAAAGTTTTTGGATTCCAGCAGCGGCATTACTTGCTGTTTTTTTGATATCGCTGATATCTTTTCTATTTAATAGCGGAAAATACGAGAGAAGGGTTCTTTTTTTTCCCAATGATATTACCCGTATTATCAAAGGGGAAACGCGATATTTACCTGTATATGACAGTGAGGAAAAAAATATAACATTGCTGGTAAAAGAGTTACTTCTGGGACCTGAGTATATTCGTTACAATCAGGCAGTACCCAAAGGCACGAAACTAAATACACTCATTATGAACAGAGATATCCTCTATCTGGATTTCTCTATTGATATAGCTATCATTGATTCAGAGAGCTTATTGCATTTTGATGAAATAATTAATTTGATAAAAAAAACTGTAATGTTTAATTTTAAGCATATCCATACCGTTAATATTACAGTAGATGGTCAAATTCCCGGTTCTTCTTTATACGGGGGATGACCATACAAGTAATTATGTTAAAATAATTATACAAAAAGTTGACATATTGATTTCCTTTTGTATAATTTTTTTATAAGAGACCAATTGAATTATACTTAAGACAAAGTATGAAGGAGCACTTAATGAAACGGTTCTTCGCATTAGTGGGAATTGCATTCTTTTTTGTTTCATCAGTATTTGCTGAAGAATCTGTTCTTATCGACTTCGCCGAACTGGTGGACGATTATCAGGGACAGAACAAAGCGACACTGATGGATTTCAGTTCCGTTGCAGGTACACGTTACACGGATGAAGAAAAGGCTGCTATGCAGACTTCTCTCTTTATTCCGAACTGGGAGGTTCGACTTAGTTCATCTTCCCGAACTGTCCTTAATGATAGTAAGTCCTATGTAATGGCTGTAACAACTGGTGATGAGGCAATGAAATTTGCTGGTGAACAGATTATGGGTGTACGAGTACACTTTCCTCTGGGAACTTTCAATTCCAATGCAGTAGTGAGACCGCCTTTCGAAATACCTGCTTATGCTACAAGCGCGGTAGATGAAGAGGCAAAAAGAGGTGACCAGTTTAATGGTTACGGAGTTGTTAAAAATGTCGGTGTTTTAAAAACAGTGAAAGTTAATGTTTTAGGAAGAAACTTTCCTATGGGACTTACTGTTCTTTTAAGAGACGACAGAGAAGAGATCATGCCTATTTTCATGAGCTATCTTGATTTTGATGGTTGGAGAGAACTCCAGTGGAATAATCCCAACTACATCACTCAGGTTAGAAACAGAGAATTGACTACTTATCCTCTGTATCCAAGAACAGCGCCATCTGTAACTCTCGACGGAATTTTATTCACTAGAGATGCACAGCAGGAAGGTGGAGACTTTATTTCTTACATTAAAGATATAAAAGTTATCTATGACCTTGCAGTTCGTGATGACATTGATAAAGATGTTGATGATGAAGCAGTTTGGGGAATCCTCTCAGATAGAGAAGAAGCCAGAAGAAATGCGGAACTTTCAAGACTTGGGAATCTTCAGGTTCTCCGATATCTTGAAGGTAAGAAAATGGATACTAGTGCTGCGACATCTACAACAGATGAAGCTGCTGCTGTTGAAACTACGCCGTAATCGGTTTTATCAGATAAAAAAAGACTTCTTTAAAGAAGTCTTTTTTTTTTGCTCTATTTAAAATTCATATTTAACAGAAGTGAAAGCATTGAAAAGAAAAGAAGGCAAATCTGCAGCGGTTATCTCGTCACTGAGAGAAAAATTATAGAGCCCGCTTTCTAACCCTGCGCTGAGAATGATCTTTTTCCCGATATTGATCCTTGTACCTAACCCAATGAATGCTGATCCGATGCCGGCCTTTGTGCGTCCCATAGCGTCACTGACAGGATATATCCGTTCTATTGATTTGTAACCCAGAGTAAGAATCAGATGAAATGGAATATTTTTTTTGTGAATATCACTTTGAAGCTGATACAGAGAAAATAAATCAGTTGTTTTTGAAATTGTTGAAGCAGCATCTCTGTCAAAATATGTAAATTGTTTATTTGCAATTGAAAAAGTGGATATAGCTCCGGGAATATTCAGTCCGAAAGCCAAGGAACTTTCCAGCTGAGAATAATCAGTTAAAGGATCAGATAGATTTCCGATTGTACTGTATATCTCAGCGGTCATATGAAATAGTCCATCTTTTTTTACTGATACTAATGCATTTATTGCTGGTTTTAATTGAAACTGCCCATTATTTATAGCAGCCAAAGATGGTCCCAGACCAATTTGAAAATACTTGTGAATGAAGGTTAATCTGCTGTCGATTCTATTGCCGGTCACTTCATCGATATTCAATTTTCCGGTAAAGAGAAACTGATTGTCAATTTGATGTTCCGCGATTACATTTGCGCCCCAGACTATCCCCTGTTGAGAAGCCGTTACATCATTCGTAAAACCCATATTGCCTATATTGAATGAAGTCGAGAGATCAAGGGGAAACAAAAAAAATGTGTTTATTATTAAAAATAAATAAAAAAAAAGCTTTTTTTGATTGATCATTTTGACTCCGGATGAATGAATTATACATAAAATAATAATGTCTATATAAATATAGTTCCATATAATACATATTTATTATTTTGAAACTTGACAATTTGGATATTTTATATGAAATTTAGTGCTATATGAGTGATTATCTTGATCCTAATAACGAAGAACTACTAAAAGATTTTTTTATTGAAGCTAACCTTCAGGTTGAACTCCTCGAACAGAATATTCTCGCAATAGAGAATGATCCGGGAGATAATGATGCTGTAGATGAAATATTCAGAGCGGCACATACCTTGAAAGGTGGAGCGGCAACTGTTCAGATGACTGAACTCGCTGAGTTTACACACATTGTGGAAGATTTGCTCGATGAAATCAGAAGTGGAAATGTAAAAATTTCCGGTGATGTTGTCGATGGACTACTTTCGTCTATTGATGTAATTAAGGCAATGCTTGAAGCAAGATCAGAAGGTTACGTTTATGATGAGGATATATCCGAAATCAAAAATCAACTTAAATCTGCTTTAAATAATAAAGTTGCAGCCAAACCGGTTTCCGCCCCACAGGCTCCTGCGGCTGTGTCCGCTTCACCTCCAGCCCAACAGGCTCCGGCAGCTTCTAGCGGCAGTAAACTTTCCGAGTACGAAACTCTTGAATTGTTTGAAGCTGCAGGAACAGGAAATCCAGTTCTGAAAGTATCAGTTTCTTTTAACGAGTCAAATCCAATGAATTCTGTCGGCGGGATTCAGGTGTATGCAGCTCTAAAATCAGCAGGAATCCTTTTAAAAACTATTCCGGATTTCGAAGCTTTATATGAAGATCAATACTATCCTGTAGTGGATTATTTTTTAACAACCGATCTTTCAGAAGATGAACTAACCAGGAAAGCCTCAATTATTGATGTGACAACTACAATATCCATCGATGCTGTTCTTAATCCTGCAGATGCTCCTCCTGCTGCAAAAGTTCAGAAAAAAGAGACACCTCCACCAGCTGCGACACCAACGGCTCCTGCGGCAGCACCGTCAGCCCCTGCACCTAAAGCGGAAGATTATATCGTACAGGAAACTGTTGCATCTGTACCTGAAGTTGTTTCAGCACCAAAAAATGAAGCACCGAAGAAATCAAGGCCAAAAACAAAAGGTCGCGATAAGGTAGTTGGATCTATTTTGAGGGTTGATAGTAAAAGAATTGATAATCTTTTAAACCTTGTCAGTGAAGCAGTAATAAACAAAGCCACATTCAACCAGATAAACATTCAGTTTACTGATTGTCTTACTGTGCTGCAGTCAGTCGAATCTGAATATAAAGAAAAGGTAAAATCCCTATTTGAATCCATACCTGAATATCTTGAAGAATATCGTGATACGGATAATATAAAATTGATAAAGAAAGATATTAATAACAGATTTGGGGATTTAACGACACTATTTGATGATTATGAAGATTCAATAAAGTCGGCAGTCAATCAGTTTAAAAGTACAGCGGCAAATCTTGCCAGAAATACTGGAGATCTGCACGAGGGCATTCTCAGGATCAGAATGGTGCAAATCAATCAGATTTTTTCAAGGTTTCCCAGACTTGTCCGTGATATGTCCAAAAAACTGGGTAAACAGATTCAATTGGAAATTATCGGAGAAGATACGGAGCTCGATAAGTCTGTAATTGAAGAGTTATTGGATCCTCTAATGCATTGTGTCCGCAACTCACTCGATCATGGAGTTGAAAATCCCGATGTCCGTACAAAAGCCGGAAAATCTGAAGAGGGAAGAATTCTTCTCTCAGCCAGAAATGAAGGAAACCTTATCGTAATAGAAATTACAGATGACGGAGCTGGAATCGATGTTGAGGTTGTGCGCAAGAAGGCAATTTCACGCGGCGTAATTCATCAGAGTAAAAATCTTTCTGATCTTGAAGCTTATAATCTGATTTTCGAACCGGGGTTTTCAACTGCTAAAACAGTAACTGATATTTCCGGTAGAGGTGTTGGTCTTGATGTTGTCAGAAAACAGATTGAGAAACTGAATGGAACTGTTACTGTCTGGTCTGAGAAAGGTATGGGAACTACTTTTACGATAAGACTTCCTTTGACTCTCGCCATTATCCAGGGGCTTCTTGTTAGAGTGGGAACAGAAGTGTATGCTATTCCGATAACATCAGTGGCTGAAAGTCACAGGGTAAAGCAGTCCAGTATCAATATGATCGATGGTTATGAAGTTTTCAATGTAAGAGATGAAGTCATCTCTTTAATGAGGCTGGGGAATATTTTCAGGATTCCGACAACTGTCGATTCTGAGTATAAATTTATTGTAATCGTCGGAAGCGGCGATAAAAAAATGGGATTAATGGTTGATTCTCTCATTGGAGAGGAAGATGTAGTTATTAAGCCATTATTGGATAAGTATACAAATTCACCCGGTATTGCAGGAGCTACAATCCTCGGTGATGGTACTGTTTCGCTAATTATTGATGTTGCTCAGTTACTGGATCTTGGCGTTAAAAAAGAACAGGCTGACAGATTAGCTAGATCAACTGTAGTTCATTCCTGATAAGAAATTGGAGAAACATTAATGGAAAATGTATTTACTGACAGCGACATTAAAGAGCAGGAAATAAAAAAAGAATCTTCAATTGATTTTAAAATGGTGACATTTACTCTTGCAGGCAAAGACTATGGAATAGATATTATGAAAGTAAAAGAGATCTCCAAAGCGGGAAAATTTACTTTTGTACCTAATTCAGCTCCTTATGTAAAAGGTGTTTACAATCTCAGGGGAGATATAATTTCTGTAATAGATTTAAGAATCTTTTTTAATCAACCGGCAAAGCAAGCTGGTGAAAACGATCTTGAAAGTATGATAATCGTGCGTCTGGAAGATCACGTAATCGGTATCATTGTCGATGAAATTGATAAAGTTGTCGGTATTTCGAGTGGAAGCGTCCAACCTCCTCATCCTCTTTTTGGTGATATAAATATCAAATATATAAGCGGTATTGCAGAAAATAAAAATCGCCTTTACGTAATTTTGGATGTAGATGCGATTTTTGGAGAAAAAGCCGAAGAAGAAAGTAGAATAGATGTATCAATTCCCGATACTTCAGATAATTATAACCCGACTTTTGATGCGGAAGTTCAGCAGGTTACTGCCCCTTCTGCAGATCCAGATGACCGTTCTGAACGTGAGCTGGGATTCATTAAAGAAACATTAGTGACTTTTAAGCAGTTTTATTCATCTGCAGTAAACGACAGCTGGATAAAAAAACGATATAGTCAGTGGTTTGAAGATAGATATAATAATGATCAATCTATCCAACTCACAGGTGTTGATGATGCTGATAGTTATTTAATGCCATTTTATTCACCCTATACAAACATGTTATGGGATGAAGAATATATCAATGCTATTAGCCAGCTGATCCCTGCTCAATCAAGTGGAAATTACAATATCTGGAATCCCGGATGCGGTAAGGGATACGAAACGTATTCTGTAGTTTCCATGTTGAAAAAACAATATCCAGAGTTAAATCTGAAAGTTCACGGATCGGATAAAGACCTGATAAGTGTAGCATCTGCACCAGGATTGCTTTTCAATAAAAATTCAGTACCTGATTATTATGATGAGTTTATGGTAGAAAGTAACAATGGATTACAATTTCTATCCACTATCAAAGATCTGATAATGTTTGAGTTCAGAGATTTGGAAAACCTTGAAGTTTTCTCAAGATTGGATATGGTTATAATAAGAGATGTATTATCATTTCTAAAAGAAGACCTGCAAAAACGAGTGTTACAGGTTATATTAGATAATATGAAAGATAATGGTGTATTGATTCTAGGAAAGAATGAAATTCTGCCCGATATCTCGGGATGGGAAGATATTTCTGTTAATGGAATTAGTGCTTATAAAAAAAAGTAGTGATTGTAGTGAAAAAACATACAGGAGTCATTGAATGAGAGTTGAATATATTAACCCTTTTGTAGAATCAGCTTACAGTATTATGAAAGAAGTTCTTAATACTGAAGTAAAAAGAGGTGATCTATACCTGAAAAAAAGTAGCCAACCTGTAATGGGTGTTGCAGCAATAGTCGGGCTGGCCGGAGATGTTGAAGGTCGTGTATTATTTGATATGGATGAAAAAACAGCAATTGAAATAGCATCTGCTATGAATAATGAAGTTTTAACTGAAATTGATGATTTGGCTAAAGCTACAATAACAGAGCTTGCAAATATGATCACAGCTCAGGCTGTCACTAAACTCCATGATCTCGGGTTTAAATTTGATTTAACTCCACCTGCAATTATTACCGGTCAAAATATGAGAGTAACCGACATGAATGTCGAGGCTTTGATTGTTCCCTTTGAAGTACCTATGGGGAAAGTTGAAATAAATGTAGCAATTAGAGAAAGGATGTAGGAGGTTATATGAAAACTACGAGTGATTTTCCATCAATTAACGAGCGTTCTCCAGATGGTATAAAAAATGGTGGTCAAGCATATAGAGTTCTTATCGTTGATGATTCTATGTTCGTTACAAAACAGATTAGTCAGATTCTCAGCTCAGAAGGGTTTGAAGTACTTGGTACAGCAGCTGATGGAGTTGAAGGTGTAGAAAAATATAAAGAACTTTATCCCAATATAGATTTAGTGACAATGGACATAACCATGCCTAAAATGGATGGTGTTACTGCTCTGGAGCACATTGTCGAATTTGATAAAGATGCAAAGGTCGTAATGGTAAGTGCTTTGGGAAAACAGGATCTTGTCAAAAAAGCATTACTCGCCGGAGCAAAAAACTATATCGTTAAACCTCTGGATAGAAAAAAAGTTCTGGAAAGAGTTGTGAGTGTATTAGGATAAAAAAAGAGGCTTTTGGCCTCTTTTTTTATTGTAACATAAATGAGTTTTCTCTTATTCTAAAACTTCGTGTTTTCTTATTCCAGGCCGATTCCCTTTCTGCCGTGCACATCCTGTGCACTATTTCTCCCTCTGGTCGACGAAAGTTCATTTTCGAGTCCTCGAAGTATTATAAAGATGCTCCGCATCTATGTAAGTTAAGATTGCAGCTTCGCTGCGATGTTTGATACTCTCCAACTGCAAAGCAGTTTACAGGTAGACTTATAAAAAAAAAAGAATCTGTATTTCAGATTCTTTATAGATTAATGGGCGACGCCGGACTCGAACCGGCGACACCTTGCATGTCGAGCAAGTACTCTAACCAACTGAGCTAGCCGCCCTTAACAAAAATTATTATACGGTTTTATTTTTTTTAGTCAAGTTGAATTAAATATAATTTTCTCGTTGATTATGTTACATTTATTTTATAATATCCATTTCTGGAGGCAAGTTCTTTGAGAAAAAAAATATTGATTTATATAATTGTTTCAATTGCACTATTCAGTTGTAAAACAACTGAAATGAGTATAGAAGAAAAGAAATGGTATTTAACCGAAATTGAAGGTGATTCAGAAATAATTCTGGTAAATGATAAAATTCCATATATTGAGTTTGATCTTGAATCAGAAAAGCTTGGTGGTAATGCATCATGTAACAATTTTTTTACGAATTACAAAATAGAAGATAATCATATAGAATTCGGTCAGATAGCAACGACTATGATGGCGTGCCCTGATAATACAAATCAGGAGTACAGATTCTTACAGGCAATGAGTAGAATTGATACTTTTAAAATAGAAAATGGTTTGTTGTATTTTTTTGAAGGCGAAGAAGCGATATTAATATTCAGTTCTAAAAAATAAATCACTATCTTTTAATCACTGTTTGTCCCCGGACAAGATCCGGTTTGAAACTATTGAAAATTTCACTTTCTTCATTGCTGATCAGTTTTAATAGATATTCTGTAGTCTGCTTGTATAATTGTCCAATTTTAATATCTATTGTTGATAGTCGCTGGGGAAGCAGGTTTGTAAATGGGAGATTGTCATACCCGATAATAGAAACATCTTCAGGGATTTTATATCCCTGCTTCATCAATTCGAAATAAATCCCTATTGCAGTCAGATCATTTACGGCAGCTACTGCATTACACTCTTTGTTTCTAATGAGATGTAATGCTTTTTTTATACTTTCTGCTCCGCCATCCCTACCTACAGCGCCATCTATCAGATAAATATTCTTTTCAATGTAGATTTCTTTGAATCCGTTGTATCTCTCTTTATGAGAATTCACTGTATTCAATAATCCAGTGATGTATATTGCATTTTTATGGCCTGTCTCTTTAAGAAATCTGGCTTGAATATATCCGCCATAGTGATTATCAGTAAAAATGCGATTTTTTAATTGAATGTCTTTTACATGATGACCGAACACATATGGAACTCCGGAATCGATGACATATTCCAGATCTTCTGCACTATCTATATCAAAACAGATTATTCCGTCAAAATCTTTCAGCGAATGAGAATTTCCATATTTTATATCTTCCAGATTGAAAATTACCAATTCATAAATTGTATCTTTTAATACTGATCGAATCTGATTTAATAAATCAACATATAACCAGGAATAATATGTACTGCTAGAATTGTCATACTTGAGAAGTTTATTATTATCGAGTAGAAGTATTCTCCCATTGACACCTCTTGCTAAAATAGAAGCATTGATATTTGGTGTGTATTCGAGCTCTGAAGCAGCTTTGAGGACTTGCCTTCGTTTCTGTGAACCAACCTTCTCCGGATGATTAAAAACTCTTGAAACAGTTGCAGAACTCACACCTGCCCGTTTTGCGACTGCATCCCTATTTACTTTGCTTCCCATATGCAAATTCTATAATAGAAATACTTTTGTGCCAACAGGTCAGCTGTATAATCTTGACATTTCTAATTTTGAATAATAAAATGTACGCGTGTACATTTTATTGGAGGTAGTATGTTTTTAAATGAGAGCCCTCATAGGCGGTATAATATCTTAACAGGTGAATGGATAAAAGTTTCACCACATCGAACAAAGAGACCTTGGCAGGGACAGGTAGAAGATATAAAAAAAATCAAAAGGCCAGAACACGATCCCAATTGTTACTTATGCCCCGGGAACAGCCGGGCAGGGGGAGACACCACTCCTGTTTATAAAGAGACATTTTCTTTTGTGAATGATTTTTCTGCCCTGTTATCATCAACAGAAAAAGATTCAATAAATACTTCATTCTTAAAGGCGGAAAGTGAGAGAGGTATTTGTAAGGTAATATGTTTTTCTCCTCGTCATGACCTGACTATCCCGGTTATGTCTCAAAAAGAAATTGAAAATGTTATTAAAACCTGGAAGAGAGAATATCTTGAACTCGGATCAATAGATTTTATAAATCATGTTCAGATTTTTGAGAATCATGGCTCTGCTATGGGATGTTCAAATCCTCATCCTCATGGTCAGATCTGGGCAGAGGAATTTGTTCCTGATCTTCCAGCCAAAGAATTAAATAAGCAGAAAGAATATTACAATAAGAATAAGAGTCCTCTACTAATAGATTATCTTAATGAAGAACTTAAAAATAAAGAAAGAGTTGTTATTGAAAATGACAGCTTTGCTGTTCTGGTTCCTTTCTGGGCTACATGGCCATATGAAACAATGATTCTACCAAAAGTCCAGATTTCATCATTAGAAGAGTTTACTGAAAAACAGGTTAGTGATCTTGCAGAAATCATGAAGTCACTTGGAATAAAATATGATAACCTTTTTAAAACAGATTTTCCCTACTCAATGGGTCTGCATCAGAAACCGACAGATGGAAAAGATCACCCTTGGTCCACTTTTCACATGCATTATTTCCCACCATTGCTGAGAAGTGCGGAAGTGAAGAAGTTTATGGTTGGTTATGAAATGATGGCTATGGCACAGAGAGATATTACTGCTGAATCCAGTGCTGATATCTTGAGACAATTACCTTCAGTACATTATGGGGTTCAATAATGAATATAAATGATGTAATTCATAATATTTCTAAAGACCAGATGAAATCATCTTTTAACAAATTGTATGGTGAAAATGTATATGAAATACAAAAAGAGAGATATTTAACCCTAATTGAAAAATTCCGTATGAAATTCCAGTCTTCGGATATCCAAATCATCAGCAGTCCAGGAAGAACGGAGCTCGGTGGTAATCATACAGATCACAATCATGGCCGGGTTCTTGCGGCTTCTATACAGCTTGATACCCTCGCTGTTGTCAGTAAAAACTCGAATAACATGATAAAAATATATTCTGAAGGATTTTCAGATCATTTTATTATTGATCTTAAACGATTAGATACACCGACAGATGATCAAAACGCAACTTCGTCGTTAATTCGAGGAATTGCGGCGATCTTTCAAAGGGATAATATGGCTATTGGTGGTTTTAACGCATATGTCACAAGTGATGTGCTAATAGGTTCCGGATTGAGTTCTTCTGCATCATTTGAAATTCTGATTGGGAAAATTTTGAGTGTTCTCTTCAATAAAGATACAGTATCATCAGTTTCTCTGGCAAAGATGGGACAGAGGGCTGAAAATGAATACCTGAACAAACCCTGTGGTTTAATGGATCAGGTAGCCTGTGCATATGGCGGAATTGTCGCAATAGATTTTAAAGATCCTGAAGCTCCTGTAATTGATGAGATCAATTATTCTTTTGAAGAACATGGTTATAAACTATTGGTTATAGATACGGGTGGCGATCATGCAGATCTCACTGCAGATTATGCGGCAATCCCCGAGGAAATGAAAAATGTGGCAAAGTTCTTTGGCCATGAAGTGTGCAGGTCAATTAATACTGCAGAATTGATGAATAAAATTCCCGAGATAGTCAACTCTTTAGGTGATCGAGCTGTATTGCGCGCTCTGCATTTTCTCAAAGAAGATGAAAGGGTCGTAGAAATGGTGGATAAGCTGAAAAATGACAAAGTTAAATCCTACCTTGAAATAGTCCAGAAATCTGGAGATTCATCTTTTAAATTTTTACAGAACGTATTTACATCAAAACATGTTACAGATCAGAAAATCTCTCTAGCTATTGCTCTGACAGAATCATACAAAGATTTCAAAGGTGCAGTACGTGTTCATGGGGGAGGATTTGCCGGAACGGTTCAAGTCTATATTGAAAGCGAAAAATACAATGATTATAAGAATTATATAGAAGGATTTTTTGGTTCCCAATCAGTTACACCTTTGAGAATTCGGGAAAGTGGCTCTGTTGTGATAATTTAATCATTTAAAAGAAACTATTTTAAAATCTCAATCACAAATATGATATAATAAAATTATGAGCGACAGTGAGATCATTTCAATTCCCGACAGAAAGCAACTGGAAGAGCAATATTCAAGATATAAAAACAAATTTGAACATTTACTATACGATCTTCAGCACGATTTCAGATCAGAACTAAAAAAAATATCTCTTCATGTCACCCTGAAAAACCGTGTAAAAGAATTCGATAGTGTATATTTAAAAGTCCTTGCAAAAAATATTGATTTTGACAAAGCATTATTCACACTTACGGATATAATGGGGCTTCGAATTATATGTCCGTTTATGGAAGATGTAAAAACTGTTAAAGCTTTTATCAGGAATTATTGCACTGTTGTTGAGGAGGAAAGAAAAGGCGAAAATCTCTCATTTAGAGAATTCGGTTATGAATCCATCCATTTTCTGATAGAAATTCCCGAAAGCCTTCGAGAAAAATATTCTATTGATAAAAACTTCTGCTGTGAGGTTCAGATCAGGACAATTTTACAAGATGCCTGGGCTGAAGTTGAACATGAGCTTGTCTATAAAGCAGAATTCTCTCCTTATGATGAACCATTGAAACGAAAACTGGCTGCATTAAATGCAAATTTGAGTTTATCCGATATCATATTCCAGGAAATACGAGATTATCAGAGACAGTTGCATACTGAGCTCAATAAAAGACGCTTCACATTTAATAAACGAATCGAACATAAATCTGAAGAGTATTATATGGAGCATTCAGATTATAGTAATATCAATCAGAAAAAATATCCCGGACTGGATAAAAGTAAATACAATCTTCAAAATCAACTGGATATCGGAAACATTGATAATATGCTTCTCGATGCTTTATATGCGCATAATGAGGGAGATTTTGAATCTGCTATATTTATTTATTCTCAGATTCTTGATATGAATCCTCAGGATTATGTTAAACCTGTTATATATGTTCATCGTGGAATGGCTTATTTTGGTCAGTCCCTATATAATCTGGCTGAAAAAGATTTTACAGAGGCTCTTAAGATGGAGCCGAAAAATGACAAAACTCATTATTATAGGGGAATTGTATACAGCATTAATGAAAACTATACAAAAGCCTTGAGTGATTTTAATACAAGCTTGAATATTGATCCCTATCAATCATGTGTTTTTTATAGTCGTTCTCAAGTGTACTTTCATATAGGGGATTATCCAGCTGCGATGAAAGATTGCTGTTCTGCGATTTCGCTGAAACCTGATTATCCCGAAGCTCAGCATTTTAAAGAATTAATTCAATCAAAAATGAATTTTTAATAATATAAAATTCAACATTTAAAGTATAATAAAAGATATGTTAAGAATTATTGATGCTAAAATATTTGTATTATCTACAGATTCTCAAAGCAGGAATAGAATAAACGCTGTTATTAAAAAAGAAAATAATGAAGTTTATATTCTCGAGAATCATGCCATTGTAAAATCACTGCTTATGCAATTTGTTAAAAATATTCTTGTAATTGATATAGATAACTTTCTGCTTTCTCAGGATTTAAATGAATATGTACAGGATGTAATCTCCTCATTACAGGAAAAATTAATAAAAATTATAATTGTTGGGAATTGTGCACAGAATATAAAAAATGAGAAAATTTTATACCTGGACAGTTCGGATATTATAAGCGATGACAATGTTCTTTCAATAATTGACAACCTGAACATCTGGGGACCTAGAAATTTCATACGTTTCGGTAGCAGCGTAAGCAGAATAGCATATTTCAGAATGAAATTTAAACACAATTGGAGAACCGGTGTCATACATGATATTAGTGCATCGGGAATGTCATGTTCCTTTGATAAGCATTGTGAAATTAATCCGGATGAAAACAGTTCATCTATAGAAATCTGTATAAAAGAGAAGATATTCTCCTTATCGGGAAGCTTCTTAATTAGAAGGACCTTCAAAAACTCAAATATGTTTGTAATTGTCTTCTCCAGAAAGAGAAGTCCAGAAAATATTAGGAATTTAAACAGTATTATATATAATTTATCTAGAGAAGCTGTTTTGGATAAAGTCAGAAAACTTGTCTGATATGGAAGCGGGTGTTACACTATAATTAGTAACTCAGGAAATATTAAGTATGAGGGAAATTATTGGCTGTAAATTTCAATGGGATAGAAAATAGAATTGGAGAAACTCTTATTCAAAATGGATTTATGTCCGAGCATTCTGTTGATGTTGTACTATTGAGACAGAAGTTTGGTGATAGCCGTTTATTCGGGCAGATTGCAACTTCACTTCGTCTTGTTACAGAGGATCATCTGACTAGCTGTCTCAAATAAAGTTTTCTTAAAACTGCTATTTTTTTATTTTATCTTGAAGTAGTATAATTCCTATGAAATTCTATAATGACATATTTGACCGTATATCTCCTGAAAAAAAAGAGCGTATTTTAAAAGTAGCTACTGAAGAATTTTCCCAATATGGCTATAGTGGTACAAATGTAAATATAATTGCTGAAAAACTGGAACTTAGTGTAGGATCATTATACAAATATTTTAATACTAAAGAAGACTTCTTTTTGACTGTCATTAATTCATGTGTAGCGATGCTTGAAAACGTTCTTGGAGATGTTCTGAATAGTGATATTGATTTTTTTGGAAAGATAGAGAGAATCCTTGTTATTATACAAGCGCATTCGAGAGAAAATCCCCATGTCATTAATTTATATAACGAGCTTACGACAGAGGGAAATATCAAATTAGCAGATAGAGTTTCTCTACAACTTGAGACTATTTCAGCTGAATGTTACAGAGCTCTCATAGATCAGGCGCAATCTGACGGAATTATTGATAATTCTATAAATTCAAGCATATATGCATTCTGTCTCGATAATCTCTTTCTGACGCTGCAGTTTTCCTATGCTACTGCATATTATAAAAACAGAATGAAAATATACACAGGTGTGTTTTATGATAATGATGAATTAATGATTAATGAAATTATGAAATTCATCAGAAAAGCTTTCAGTTAAATCACTTTTTATATTTTTTTATCCAGTTGCTCAATGTCTGATAGTTTGAAAATCCCAACATTCTGGCAGCTTTTGATTTTTTACCTTCTGCCAATTCCAGGGCAAGCATAATATAGTGCATTGCGACATCACCGAGAACATCGTTAAGTTTAAAGTTATCATCAATAGGTGAGTTCTGCCACTGATCCAGAACATTTTCAATTTTATCTATTGAATTCTCAATTATCTTCAAAGTAATAACTGAATTTGTTTCATTACAGGCTCTTGAAATAACTGAGTTTAACTCATTGAAGTTTCCTGGCCAATTATGGTTTTGCAAAAATTGCAGAGCATTGTCAGAGATCACAGCCTGGCTTCTGTTGTTTTCAATAATCTCTTTCACAAATATTGGCAAATTCCCTTTTCTTGATCTGAGCGGATTCACTGTTATCATTGTAGAACTTACCATATAATAAAATTTTCTATTCAAATCATTTAGGGAGAAGCTCTCATTTATATTTAGTGTGGATATAATCATAATATTGTCAAAATCCGTAAGTCTTTCCTGTATATAAGAAGGGAGGACTTCTATATTCAGCAACAAAAAAATCTGGTGATTTTTTTCTATAATTTCTTCAACAATCTTTTCCAGTTCGGTTTCTATTTTTGCAGGATTTATCGTTCTAAAATTAATTTCAAAGAATCCATTTCCAGATTCTTCTAATATTTTATGGGCTAGTGTTTTCTTTCCAGATCCCTCTTCTCCATAAATTAAAAGGTTAGAGTTAGATTTCACAGCTTTTGTTCCCTTTTCCAAAGGGCTTTTCTCCGGTTGTACTTTCGGAGCTTTGACAGTAAAAATTTTCTTTTCTTTTAAATCATTGTATACAGGTATATTTTTTTCTGATTTCTCTTCCACATCTGAACTGGATTGAAAGTCAGAAGGGTAGATGATTTTACCTTTATAAATGTTTTTATTAACTATTTCCCAGAGGTTTATCTGAAGAGTATTTTCCCCGGGTAGATAATTAAATCTGGCATGGCCTTCTTCAGCTAGCAGGATATATTTTATTATGCTCTCAATTTTATTTAGTATGTACTTTTCAGATCCTTTCTCCAGTGTTACAGCCTTAACTTCTATATTTAACTTTTCTGCAATCCAATTTTTAAAATTGATAGACTCTTCACGGTTTTGATTAGTTAAGAGGAACAAACGATCAATGGATAAATTATTTACGACATCAGTTATATCCAGATCTTTGAAATTATCTTCCTTCTGCATTTCTAAATGATTGTTTCTGATAAAAGAGATAAGAATGTTTTTCATATTATTAGAATTATATTCATAAAACAGCAGATGGTATACTTCTTTTTAAAACTGAATAACTTAAAAAAAAAATCAAATAAAAAAAAATATGAAGGTTTTCATGTTAGGCAGGTATAAAGTTATTATGTCATTTATTAGAAAAAGCATTCTTTAGAGATTATAGTATAAGGAAGAAAAACTATGAGGAGTAAATCTTGGGTAAATTATATGATTCTCTAGATAGCAATATTCAGGAACATTTGCAGATGATTATCAAGAGTAGTGGAATGGATCAGAGTGAGCAGTCGCTGGAAGTTCTTGCAGCATCGTGGAAAGAAAAAGAAAGTTCCTTTACAAAGCAGATAACAAGACTGGATATGGAAGAAACTGATTTTATTGGAAAAGATGAAGAATGCGGATTTATGATCTTAACATATTCGGGATCACTTATCGGATCAGGTCCTGTGCTTGAAGGCGGTAGAACTGTACTATATGTCAGTGTTGGTATTAGAAAAGATGTTCCGGAGAAAGCGGAAAAACCAGGTAGTATTCTTGTTTCTGATATAAAAGCCGGTGAACCTGTTGAATTTAGCAAGGGACCTATCAAGCAAAGTTCTCCGATCTATAGAATCGCCAGAATTTCAGATAAAGTGGCGATTGAAGATCAAACTGAGAAAATATCTGAAGCAACTCTGATTATTGCAGAAGAATTTGTCGACGTGAATAAAACTATTATTCTATAAAAGATAAAAAATGAATAATTCTATCAGTCAGATATTAAATAGAAAAACAATACCCGATGCTACTTTATATATAGAAAAAGTACGCAATGCAATTAATACATTTGATAATGAAAATGAGTCGATCCGACCCCATGCAGATGATGGCTCTCCAGGTGGAATCATCCATTTATATCATGATATCCCCACAATTATAGTACCGGATATACATGCTCGGATGGAGTTGATTTTTTCCTTGGTGAACCTTAAAACTGAAGATAAAACTTTTTACCAGTTATTGGCGGATAAAGAGATTCAGGTGGTCTGTGTCGGAGACGGGTTTCATTCAGAAATGCAGGAGAAAGAGAGATGGATTGCAGCTTATTCTGAATACGAGAAAAGCTATAGGAAGCATAAAAATATTGATGAAGAAATGATTGCTAGCCTCGGATTGATGGAAATGATTATAGAGCTTAAAACAGCTTTTCCTGATAATTTCCATTTTTTAAAGGGCAATCATGAGAATATTAAAAACGAAGAGACCGGCGGAGACCATCCATTTCGGAAATTTGTTCTCGAAGGTGAAATGGTCAAAACATGGGTAACGCGTTTTATGGGAGAAAATTTCCTTGATAAATATTCTGAATTTGAGAACAAACTACCCCTATTGGCTATCGGTGAGAATTTTATGATTTCTCATGCAGAACCCAAACGTTGTTACGAACCGGAAGAAATAATAAATTATCACCCTGAAACGGTACATGGTCTGACTTGGACAGCCAATGGAGAATCAGAAGAGGGAAGTGTTCGTGAAATGCTAAATCTGTATATTCCAGATAAAAATATCAATGAGAAACTCTATTTTGGGGGGCACAGGATTATTAAAACCAAGTACAAAGTGCGCGCTGATGGATTATTTGTTCAAATTCACAATCCATGGAATTTACAGGTTGTGTACATAAAGCCAAATAGTGTTATAGACTTGGAAAAAGACATTATAGATATATCAGGAAGTAAATAATGGCAAAAATACCGGCAAAAATAGGTAAATATGTAATTACCAATAAAGTAGCTGAAGGTGGAATGGGAGCTGTATTTAAAGGTATTCATCCTACTCTTAATAAAGATGTCATTCTCAAAAAACTGACATTGAGTGGTGATGCACATATTACAGAACGATTTAAAAGAGAAGCCAGGATCATGATGGAGTTTAAAAATGATCATATAGTTGATGTTTATGATCATTTTAAAGCAGGGGGATCGTATTATATTGTCTTGGAATTCGTTGACGGTATGGCTTTGGATGAATTTATACGTAAAGAGCGGTATCTGCCCAATGATACTGCATTATTGATATTCCTCGATGCCTGTAAGGCTCTAAAATATGCTCACGATAAAAATGTTGTTCATCGTGATATAAAGCCCGGGAATATCCTCATATCTAAAGAGGGTGATATTAAGCTAGTCGATTTCGGTATAGCTTCGATTAGTGATGATGATGAATCTAATCTGACAAGAGACGGAATGACACTCGGTACTCCTTCTTATATGGCTCCTGAGCAATTCAATAATTCAAAGTCTGTCGATCTTAGAGCTGATATATATTCTATGGGTGTTATGCTCTATGAAATGGTTACCGGTAAGAAACCGTATCCGGCCAATTATTCACCGGAAACACTGGCAAAGATTCAGAAAGGCAAATACCAGTCACCTCATAAACACAATCCATCGATCAGTAATTTTATTGTTAAACTGATCAGGAAATGCATGAAATCTAAAGCGGATAAAAGGTATAAAGATCTAAGCAAGGTCATAACTCTCCTGGAGAGATATTTTAAGAAAAAAGGGAAAGAATTTCCTAGAAAAGTTATAATGGCCAAAGTCTCCGGAGAAGCTATCGAGATTCCAAAAAGTAATAAATCTCTTTTAAAGAAACTCGTTATTTCCGTTTGCTGTTTCTTTTTACTAGCAGTCTCGGTGTATGGACTATATTGGAGCGGTTTTTATCACGAACTTTTATCCAGCTCAACTCATGGAGCATTGACCATTCAGATCAAGGTTCCCAGAACTGGAAAAGATCCTTCTGATTTATATATTAAATCCTATTTATTTGTTGATGATAATGCGGAAATACCCGATGTCCCTGCCAGAATCAGATTCAAGTTAAAAGAAGAGACAGATCATTTTTACATTTTTCAATCGAATAAAATATATCAGCTCTCTGGAGATTATCGTCTGAAACTGAAAATGGAGAACGAATTATTCTGGAGCTCATTTTTTCTTAATCCCATTAGATATAATAAAGAATCCAGTGGAGGTTCACCTAAACAGGTCGTGCATTTTGAAGCTGAAGCGGAGAAAGCTCGTACATTCGAAGTAAGGGCAACTGTAATGGATTATGCTACAGATAAAAATATTACAGAGGATACAACAAATACTGTTTTAGTAGATGAAAAATGGCAGAATGTAGGTGATCTTACAGATGAATTGATCTCAGGGAAAGTCTATAAGTTCAGATTTGAACATGAAAATTATAACGGGAAGGTTTTTAATCTCAAAATTGATAAAAATCAGAATTTTTTGGATTTATCTACACGATTAGTACCAATAAGTGGAAAAATATCCCTTAAATCTGAAGAAAGTGGTATTAGAATGGATCTGAACAATTCCTCTTCTTATATTGATGGTGGCGAATTAAGCGCTTACAAAGAGATTAGACCTGTTTCCAGTGAACCTCAGACACTGAACCTTTTTCCTGGAGAATACACTTTGCTCTTCTACGGGAAAGGAGATGAAAAGGAAATTAAAATCATTGTGGATAAGAATACAGAAATGGATCTGGAAGTTCTTTTCAATAAGGAAGATAAAATTCTTGAAATTAAAGGATTCGATGTAAATGAATAAAATAAATAAAAACACAATTATGATAACACTTGGATTCCTGGGTGGACTATCATCATGGCCTCTACTTGAGCTTGTTTTATCAAAACAGAGCTTATTCAGCAATTACCTGGTCTTTTTTATGACTGCGACATTGATCCCCGGATTGTTCATGGGTCTTTTTATGGGGTGCGGTGAAGGGCTATTGAACAAGTCAACCAGCAGGACAATAAAAGGTGCTGTTTTAGGACTGGTTATAGGAGCAATCGGTGGAATTCTCGGTGGTTTTATCGGACAGTTGTTACTGGTCGGCATTATTCAGTATTTCCCCGATACTGATATGGGATTGATTTTATTAGCCAGAACCATAGGATGGGCTCTAGTCGGTATCTGTGTTGGTGTGAGTGAAGGCATAAGGTCCCGATCTCTAAGGAAAATGATGTTAGGTGCATCAGGTGGTTTTCTTGGTGGTGCAATGGGAGGTTTCGTTCTTGAGTTATTATCCCGGAATGAGAGCAGCGGTACTTATCTCCGGTTAGCCGGTCTTTTGCTTATGGGTACAATGATCAGTGTTTTTTATACATTCTTCGATAAGAAATATTCATTTGGAATCCTTCGAGTTCTCAATGGGAGTCAGGCTGGTAAAGAATATAGAATCAATCAGAAAAAGATGGATCTGGGAAGTGGTAACAGGACGATTATCTTTTCCGATTACGACCAGATGAGTGATAAAGAGATTCAACTAAATGTGGAAAAAGGTGTAATAACTGTGATTGATGATAAGGTTGAAAACAACTTGTATGTAAATGAAAAAGCGACAGTTAAGACTCAGCTAAAATATGGCGATGTCATTAAAGCAGGTTCTGTGAAGCTTCTTCTGGAGGCAGAATGAAAAAAATAATTTTGATGGTAATATCCTTTGTTTTCAGTTTTTCTGTTTATTCTGATAATATCTCTATTTCCGGAATCGATACGAGTAGCATGATATTCGATGGAAAAGTTTCTCTTTATATGACAATAACCGATGATCAGGGCATTTTAATAGAAGGCGTTCAAGCTGAGTCTCTAGAGGTTTTAGAATCAATAAATAATAAAACTTTTACTGAAAGAGATATCGCCTTTTTTAAAGAAGGTATAAATGAAAACAATGGAATCAATATTCAATTGCTCATTGATAACTCGGGAAGCATGTATGAAACAATTTCCGGGGAAGAAACTGATATTTATGAAAATACCAGAATCTATTCGGCTATTTCTGCAATCAAAACTTTAATAAACTCAATGAAAGGAAGCAATGATAAAGCAGGCGTATCCTATTTTAATACATATTACAAAGAACTAGTTCCGATCAGCTCCAATAGAAACCTTGTGCTGGAATCTCTTCAAATGATAGAGGAACCTGGTAAAGACGAGTCATTTACAGAGTTAAATGCTGCTGTACTAACATCAGCGGGAGAAATTTCATCAAATCGCGGTCGAAAAATAATAATAGTTTTATCAGATGGAGAAAATTATCCCTATTCTTTAGTTAGAGAAGAGGATAGTCCCCAATTTGGTTCTTCACTGTTTACATCAGAGCAAATGATCAGTGAACTGAAACAAAATAGTGCAACTCTATATGGGATCAATTTCGGAACAGGAAGAGATCAGTCCCTGGAGCAAGTCGTAATAGAAACAGGTGGATTTCTCTATGAAGCAGAAACTGAAGAAGATCTGGCTCTGATCTATCAGAACATCAGAGAACGGGTCCTGAGCGAATATTATATTGAATACAATACAGATACAGTCTATTCAGAAAAGAAATTTGTAAAAGCGGTATTAAAAGAAAAATCTGTTGAATCGGGCACAACTTATTATTTTAGCGGGACTATTTTCGGAAACCCATCAGCTGAGTTCAATTGGATATCTATAATTGCCATTCCACTTTCTTTCCTGCTTTTATTTCTTCTTGCATTGCAGAAATTATCAAATCCTGCAGAAAAACCGGAATTAGAAGTGAAAGATTTTTCCGGAGCAACTCAAATATTTAATATCAAAGACAACAAGACAGTCATCGGAACCAGCGATAACGATGATATTACTCTGGCAACTGATAACGACCTTCCCCAAAATAATGCGACGATTGTTTATGATGAAAAAAAATCTGTCTATACGGTTGTCTCAGAAAAAGAAGTGATGGTTAACAATAATCCTGTTAAGACCAGGATCCTGGAACCAGGAGATGTTATTTCTATTGATGGGGCTACAATAGTATTTAATGATAAAGAATAAATATTGATATTATCAGAGATTGCTTATTGTAAGTCATTATGTATTTCTATATATTTGGTACGAATATAGTAACTCCGAGCATTCATCCTGGTGTCCATGTTCGGATAGGTCGTGTTAAAACCGCGAAAAGTAATAATAGAACAATAGTAGAAATATAACAAAGGATTGATATAGATAATGGGAAAAAGAGGCGAATTATTCACTGAGAAACTATTTTCAGAGAACGAAACAAAAACATATTTTTTTAACGTTAAAGAAAACAGGTTTGGTGATTATTTTCTGAACATTGTAGAAAGTTCAAAAAATGATAATGGTAGATTTGATCGCTTTTCAATCATTGTTTTTGAAGAAGATCTAGATTTATTTGTAGCAGATTTTGATAAAGCGATAGATGTAATAAATGAAGAGGAAGACGAATATACTGGGGAATTGCGAACAGGTTCCGGTAAAAGAGTCTATTCTTTCCATGTCAAAAAATCCAGCAGAGGTGATTTTAATCTGATAGTAGGCGAGAGTCGATCAGATTATTCTGGTTCTTTTAAGAATGAATCTATTAAAATCTTCTCAGAAGATATTGAATCCTTTGTGAAGGGATTTAAAAGATCTATTGCGTTTATTGAAAATAAGTAATTTAAAAAACTCAGAAGTATTTCTTCTGAGTTTTTTTATTGATTTAAATTGATACTTGATTGAAAATTAAAGTATATGGATTTTACCTGCGTCGAAATAAAAAATGTAAAATACATCAAACTTCTTCCATTAGATCATATGGGCAAAAAAGAACTGGATCTGACCACAATTCATCGTGATCAGAATTTGGCCTATCTCAATATTTATCTCATCGATAATAACAAAAATAAAAAACTTTTAAAGTGTATACAGATTGAGAATATTCATCCTGGTAATTCGGGAATTCCGGAATTGCATCTCTCTGTTTCATATGATGGGATGCGATACTACAAAATAGTATTGAAATTAAATGGCTATATGTATCATAACAGCATTATTGATATCAAACAGTTTAGAAAATCAAGCAATAAAATTGCCAATCTTGCACTTGCTCTTTTAGCTTTAATTATCTTGTCATTTCTTACTTTTTTTTCAATCAGCACTTTCAAAAATAACAATAGAGACAGTCGTTCCACAAAAGTTGTAATGAACACACCGACAGACCAAACTGCTGCAGATCAAACTGCTGCAGATCAAACTGCTGCAGATCAAACTACTGCAGATCAAACTGCTGCAGATCAAACTGCTGCAGATCAAACTGCTGCAGATCAAACTACTGCAGATCAAACTACTGCAGATCAAACTACTGCAGATCAAACTACTGCAGATCAAACTACTGCAGATCAAA